>ERZ772821.212-NODE-212-length-57650-cov-6.701311_pt1 | contig 57650 bp, 80 predicted proteins | sample MGYA00580859_ERZ772821 | MGnify/ENA primary metagenome ERZ772821 (study PRJEB29015, sample SAMEA2737674) | human gut metagenome | biome: human gut; feature: human-associated habitat; material: faeces | place: China | collected 2012 ...
GGATTTTCGGGCCATTGCCCCGCGCTGCCGCGCCATGGCCGCTGCGCTCGCCGGAAGCGGCAGCGTGCGGCTGGAGACGCCGCAGGGTACCTCTCTCTCCTTCAGCGCAAAGGGCCGCCGGGGCAATGCGCTCTACGGCGTCGTAGACAAAGGGCAGTTTTCCACCATTCCTACGATTGAGGCCAACGTGTCTCCGCTGGAAGGCACGGCCAATGGACGGATCGTGGCGGATGCAAGCGTCCCCTATCTGGGCATCGGCGTACTCAGGGAGCCGGTCTGCTGCGAGGTCCGGGACGGATTCATCCTGTCCATGACGGGCGGCGAGCAGGCCCGCATGCTGTATAACGACCTGCTTTCCCGAAAGGACCCCAACGTATTCAACATCGCGGAGCTGGGGGTCGGCATGAATCCGTGCTGCTCGTTCATGGGCTTCATGCTGGAGGACGAGGGCGTGGAAGGATCGGTGCACATCGGCATCGGAACCAGCATCACGCTGGGCGGCACGGTCAAGGCCGCCTGCCATTACGACCTGATTATGACCGGCGCTACGCTGGTGGCCGACGGCCAAACCCTGATCGACCAGGGGCGGCTGTGCCTGTAAAAAAGGAAAAGAGCCCGTCCGGGGGGACGGGCTCTCAGCCTGTCAAAAAATTTTCCGGGAGGTTCGGAGGGCCGCAGCCCTCCGAGCTGTATTTAGAATTCAGCGACATGTGCGGTGGATTCAGAAGCCTTGCGCAGCAAAGTTTCCCTGCGCGTTTCCCCGGCCGCGCCGCAGGCGCAGGGAAAACGTGTTTTGGCGGAAAAGGCCGCCGCAGGCGGACTTTTTCGACAAGCTGAGAGCCCGTCCGGGTGGACGGGCTCTTTTTCATGCGGAAACTTACTTGCTGGCTTCCTCGATGGCCACAGCCACAGCCACGGTCGCGCCGACCATGGGGTTGTTGCCCATGCCGATGAGGCCCATCATTTCCACGTGCGCAGGCACGGAGGAGGAACCGGCAAACTGCGCATCGGAGTGCATGCGGCCCATGGTGTCGGTCATGCCATAGCTGGCGGGGCCGGCGGCCATGTTGTCGGGATGCAGGGTGCGGCCGGTGCCGCCGCCGGAGGCCACGGAGAAATACTTCTTGCCGTTTTCAACAGCCCACTTCTTGTATGTGCCAGCCACGGGATGCTGGAAGCGGGTGGGGTTGGTGCTGTTGCCGGTGATGGACACATCGACGTCCTCCAGCCGCATGATCGCCACGCCCTCGGTCACGTCGTCGCAACCATAGCAGCGCACCTTGGCCTTTTCGCCGTCGGAATAGGCGGTTTCCTTGACAATCTTGACTTCGCCGGTCTTGTAATCCATCTGGGTCTGCACGTAGGTGAAGCCGTTGATACGGCTGATGATGTAGGCCGCGTCCTTGCCCAGGCCGTTGAGGATGACGCGCAGGGGCTCCTTGCGCACCTTGTTGGCGGTGCGGGCAATGCCAATGGCGCCCTCAGCAGCGGCAAAGCTCTCATGGCCGGCCAGGAAGGCAAAGCACTTGGTGTTTTCACTCAGCAGCATGGCGCCCAGGTTGCCATGGCCCAGGCCCACAGCGCGCTGATCGGCCACGGAGCCGGGAATGCAGAACGCCTGCAGGCCTTCGCCGATAGCGGTGGCAGCCTCGGCAGCAGTCTTGCAGCCCTTCTTGAGGGCAATGGCCGCGCCCAGGGTGTACGCCCACACAGCGTTTTCAAAAGCGATGGGCTGTACGCCGCGGACGATGCCGTCCACATCAACGCCCTTGTCCTTTACAAACTGCGCCATCGAATCCAGATCGGTGAAGCCGTACTGCTTGAGGACGCCCTCAATCTTGCCGATTCTTCTTTCGTATCCTTCAAAAGTAGCCATTTCCACTCACCTCTTAACAAATTCGGATTACTGATGACGGGGATCAATGTATTCGACGGCCTCGGCGAAGCGGCCATAGGTGCCGACGTTCTTTTCGTAAGCTTCCTTGGGATCGGTGCCATTCTTGATGGCTTCCATCATCTTGCCCAGGTGCACAAACTGATAGCCGATGACCTCATGATCCTTGTCCAGGCCCAGCTTGAGCACATAGCCCTCGGCCATCTCCAGATAGCGAACGCCCTTTTTGAGGGTTCCATACATGGTGCCCACCTGGCTGCGCAGGCCCTTGCCCAGGTCCTCCAGGCCAGCGCCGATGACCAGGCCGCCCTCGCTGAAGGCGCTCTGGGTGCGGCCGTAGGCGATCTGCAGGAACAGCTCGCGCATGGCGGTGTTGATGGCGTCACAAACCAGGTCGGTATTGAGGGCTTCCAGCACGGTCTTGCCGGGCAGGATCTCGGCGGCCATGGCGGCAGAGTGGGTCATGCCGCTGCAGCCGATGGTCTCCACCAGCGCCTCCTGGATGATCCCTTCTTTAACGTTGAGGGTCAGTTTGCAGGCGCCCTGCTGGGGAGCACACCAGCCAACGCCGTGCGTCAGGCCGCTGATATCCTTGATCTCGCGGCTCTGCACCCACTTGCCCTCTTCGGGGATGGGAGCGGGGCCATGGTTGGGGCCCTTTTTGACGCATACCATTTCCTCGACTTCTCTTGAATATTGCATTGATTGTATCCTCCTGTTCCAACATAGTGTGTGATGCGGACACATACATTCATAGTATAGCACAACTTTTCCTTTGTAAAAAGTGGTTGCACGAAAATTTGATGGGTTTTTACGGAAGCGCAGCAATTCATCTGGGACAGGCACGGCGCAAACAGGGTGCCGCAGCGCCTGGCTGACCGAATGACACGCAGCTGCACAGGAAGCGTATGTCTCAGTGAAGAGGAATGGAGGAGCCGCTTCGATGCCAGGGCAGCCTCGTCAGGCCCCTCCCCTTTGACCGGCATGAATCTCAAAGGATCAGCATGGCATCCCCAATGCTTACGGCATACAAGAAACACGGAAATAACTAAAAATGCTGTACCGCTTTAGCTTATCACGAAGAACCCTTTTTGGCAAGCTGGGCGACTTTTGCCGACTTTGTTTTTTTGGATGAATATTTTATGGCTTGCCTTCAAAAAACCTCCTTGCGGACTTGTACTTTTCCCGGCTTTATGCGGCTTTTTAACGGCTTGTACGTTCGGATGAGGAATTGGTGGGGGTTTGCCTTTTGGAAGGCTGGCGGGTATTATATGGCCTTTTCCGGGCCTATTGCAATAAAGAAATGCCCGTGAGGTTTTCACGAGCATTTTTCAGGTCATCGTTTTTCGGCTCAGGATGTGATCGCCTCTGATCGCTTGATGGTTCCGCTCGTCCAAGCTCCTTCGTAGACACCAATTTCAGGGTAGAGTTCCAACAGACAGCTTTTCATGCCTTCGAGGTAATTCTTGTAGTGTCTGCGCTGGAGTGATGGCATGAAGTCGTCGTAGTCGCCGGTGTTGTAGTCCTTCTGGATCAGCTCAACCGCCACCGACCATTCGTTGTCAACCAAGCAGACGAAGAACAGCCCGTTCTCCAGAATGGCGTGTCGGTTTTGGTGGAGGTGGCAGCCACTCAGCCATTTGTCCACAAGATAGAATGACGGGAACCGCTCGACGAACAGCCTCCTGAACTCGCCGAAAAGACTTTCTCTCATGGAGAGTTCCTGAGCGTCGTAGTCTATCGTATCGGTTTCGTTGCCGTCGTCATCGAGCTCGTACACCCTGAAGTGGTCCCAATCAATGTAGTACAGACCTTCGTAGGCACCGGTCACACAAACATTGCCACGGCCCATTCAGCTTACCTCCGTGAGTGCCTTCACTCCTTTGCTGTACAGTTCATCGAACCAATGCCAGATCTCGAACCGATAGGTGCCGGCTGGGAAGTCGATGAAGTCTTCCTCGATCTCGTCGTCGTTATTGATCGGCACATCGCCGAACAGCTCCCAGAGCCTTTCGAGTTCGCTGTCGTTGAAGGGGATGGTACTATCGTCCACATCTGCGATGAATCCTTCTTCTCCGCAACTGGGGCAATGCTCGGCTTCTTCGAGCGTGCCATCGTTCTCCAGCAGTTCTTCTTCTCTCCCGATCCAGCCGCAGTCGCAGCACATTACGATGTTCATTACAGCACCTCCAAGAAGTAGCAGCCGGAGTATTCGCCTTCTCCATCTCCATACCTACCGATGGTAGCTTCTTCGGCTCCAAGCCGCTCAAACAGCTTGCAAATGGCGACGATGGTCGTCTCATCGGTTCCGATGATCTGCATCCCGTCCGACCAGAAACCGTACAGTTCTCGCATTTTCGCTCTCAGTTCCGGGCTCTTCTTTGTGTCGTCGAGTAAGGTAACGATGATGTCAAACAAATCAGGCATGGTCAGTCCTCCTTAAACTCATCTTTTTTTCCCAGTATGGAGTGTATTGGAATGCACAGTCGAGCATGGGCTTTCCGGTGATCTGGTCTTTGAAGTGGCCGATCATAAATTCGGATGTGGAAAGGCCATTCTCTCTGTACCACTTCCGGACAACATCGGCGAAGTTCTTGCCGTGCCACCAGACGAAGATGTACAGATCACTTTCGTGGTGAAAAATCTGATCTTCCGGATAACCGGCGAGGATGAGGGTCTCAATCAGAGTGCTTTTCACACTGTTTCCCTCCTTCTGCTTTTTTCTTTGCCGGCTTCTCCCTCTTGATGACCCTACCGGTCTGGTAGCTTCGGTAGCAAACAGTACCATCTTTGAGGGTGTACATCTCGCATACATGGCCGTTGCATACAACCATCATTGCCGGGCACCGACCTTTCATCATTGCGTTTCTATCATTCACACAGGAAATATTTCGCTCCGCTCATCCTCTCAGCCAACCAACATAGAGGATCCAGCCGGGGCCGAACGCCATCCGGTATTCGGCAAGCATCCGGTCGGCTTTGTCCTTGGTGTCGAACGAATCGATGGTTTCCTCCGGACAACCGGAATACTTACCCTTAATCGCCCACATCTCCATCTTCCTCCTTATGCCAATGAAGCCCACGGGCTTTGTAGAGCGGGATCCAATGCTCGGAATAGAAGTCGTAGCCGGCACCGTCAATACCGAAGACGTAGCCGAGATCTTCCTGCTCGTAGATGCGGAAGCCGCAATCGGCCATGATCTGCAAGCCTCCGAGCTTTTCCAGCCAGTATTCATCTGCCGAATCTCCGAACGACCACATCGTTCCCCACATCGGGAGGTAGTCGTCATTCTGGACTTCAAAGTCGTTGCGGTCGAGGACGATGACCACATCGGCTTTCCCATCGACGCGGATGTCATACAGGCTGTCGTTTTCGTCCTCGTTTTCTCCGCAGTCGTGAAGGCCGATGATATTGCCGTACTTACCCTCGTACTCACCGAACATGATGTACACCTGATCGCCGCTACCGGGCGGAGTTATCTCGTACACTTCGTCGGGATCGAGCTTGATGAGCTTTGCGATGAGAATCTGAGGAATGGCGTTGAACTCACCTACCCAGCGATGGGCAGCATCGGAAATGGTTTCACACTTCATGCGCTCTGCCTCCTTCGTATTCGGACGAGAAGTCGATAATGGAGCCTTTGTCAAAGGTTTCGTACTCATCGCCGTGCTTGTCGTACTCGTGCCGGTAGACGTAGGCGATCCGATCGATAGCCTTCTGATCTTCGAGGATCCGGCAGTAGATGGCAGCCACTTCAGGGTCATCATCATCGATCATGCGCTCCAGCACGTTCTTAACATCCTCCACATCGAGCAGATGCTGCTGCTCTTTGTAGGCTGCTCTGAGCTCCTTCGGGGTCAGCTCGAAAACGGTGCCGAGGTCGTTCTCGCTCAGCTTTCTGATGATAATCATTGCTGCACCTCACGCATACGCTTCTTCGATGGAGCTTCTGGCTTCTTCGATCGAGGAAAGAGCGTCTTCCATGTTGGAGATCGCATCTTCCATCGCTTCGTACAGATCACCGCCCTGTAAACTTTCGGGAACATTGTCGCGGGCTTCTTCCTCTTCGCCCATGATATCCTCGATCTGAGCATAGATCTCTTCGAGCAGATCGTGGATTTTCCGGAGCTTCTTGCGACGAGCGTTATTCATATCTTCAATCCTTTCAATAGCTGCTTCTTCAAAAAGGGTGAGGCTCTGGCAAGCCATGCAACCGGTGCATTCTTTGCAACCGTTCACGCATACAAGCGCCATATACTTTGCCTCCTTGCGTTCTTTCGGGTTCTGTGCTATCATTCTCTCGGACAGGGGCGGTTGCGTCCCGCCCCTGCCCTTGAGAATCAGTCAGTCTTCCTGCTGGTCTGCTTCTCGTGGTTCCTTGCCCTGTTTGGTGCCCTTCGGAGCTTTGAATGTCAACCGGATCGAATCGAGGTCGATCAGGTCTGCGTCAAGCATCTTCTCGAAGGCTTCAAGCAGGGCTTTCTTCTTGGTGTTGTCCATCCAATCATCCCCTTTCTGTTGATCTGCAAGGGGTTTGCCCCTTAATCTTATCGTAGCACCTGCGTACTCCGTGTCAATGGATTTTGAACTTCACCGTAAATATTTTTTTATTCATTCATTATTCCGATGGTGTCTTCCCGTCGGTCTGTTTTGTCAGCTCGGCGAGGATCTGGTTCAGCTCGGCAATGAAGTCCGGGATGGTCTGCGCGTCGAGCATCCCTGTGATGAGCGATCCGCCTTCGGAGGTCATTTCGACCGTGCCTTCGCCAAGGTTCACATGGTAGGTGCATAATGAGCCTTTTAGATCGTACACATGGCAAACACGTAAAACGTCCATACCAGCCACCTTGCCGGGAGCTGGCTTTTTCTTTTGGGTCATCTGCGGCCCCTCCTTCGGTTCCTCGTTTTTTTCGGGTTGTGTCTGGCCTACGAACACAACATCATCGGGCATATCCTTGTGGTACTTCTCGATGTCCACGCAGGAGCCAATCGTCGCCACCGGGATCGGGCATGGCTTGTTCTGGGCCTCGGCGTTTGCTACTGCGAAGCTCTTCTTGCCGATAAGCCGGTATACAGTGGATTCGCTCACATCAAGTCGTTTGGCGATCTGATGGTTTGACAACCCTTCCTGCCTCATTGTGAGCATTTCTGAGATGGTAATGTCTTTGCACAACTTTTTTCTCACGAGAATCCCTCCCCGTGTGTTATCGTCCTGTACAGTATCATTTGTGTCATTCCCCCATCGTTTTTTATCAATGATCCCATTCGGGGAACCAGCCTCTCATTTCTTTTTTGGTTTCGGGGGAAACAAAGGCGATCTCCATACCTGGTCGCCAGCCATCGTACTCAAACAGCACGTTGTCAACGAACAGCTCGACTTCGCCCATGTCGTCTTCCAGATCCCGGAACGCCACAGCCTTTGCGGCCTCATGGAAGGCCGTCAGACGATCGTCGTATTGAGTTTCATTCACAGTTCCGTCCGAGTAGTGAATCTTCACATAGGCTTTGGCTTCCATTGCGTCCTTCTTTCTGCCTTCGTTACCTTCGTGGCGGGTATCATCAACTTCATCAACACCGATGCCAGTTTTGTATGCGTAGTCCACGAGCTCGTCAAACAGCTCACGGTTGAAACCGTCGCCTTCTGCAAGTTTCTTTGCCATCTCGTGACACTTGGTAAAATCCTTTTCTGATGCTTTCATATCAACGACCTCCTTATGCTACCAGAATGACATCACAGTCATCGTAATCTTTGTGACCAAGACCGCGAGCCTTGATTCGCTCGTTATCGTGCCAGTACATTGAATGGTAGCTCACCTGATCGTCAAATTCTTCTGGAGTGAGGTTCCTGACCTTTACCTTACCGGTGCGAATGTCTGCGCCTACAACCTTTGCGTAATAACCAATGTAATAGCATCCGTTCGGAGTAAGACCGCCCAGATTGACAAACACAAGTCGCTGATTGTTCATTTCAGCAGCCTTGCGTTCTTCTGCGTATTTCTTCGCCATGACCTTCGCAGTTGGCTTGATCATCTCGCAGAACCGGTACTTGTCCATCGTGAGCGCACCGTACATTGGCTCAATCACTTCGGTGTAATCCTTGAAGTCGATCTCCAGTCCTGTGATCTTTGCAAACTCCTCATACAACACGGCTGCTACCTCCTGATGTGCATTGGTTTTTATCACATCGTTATCGTACCACCTACACCTACGGTGTCAATATATATTTTGATGTATTTCGTAAATATTCTTTTATTTATTCCATTTTCAAATATTCTTTTGCAAAACAAAAACACCGGCTTTCACCGGTGTTGATTCGGGCGGCATCACTCGAACAAGCTGTTCTGAGTGCCGTCGCCGTACTTTGCGTATATCATGGCTGCGTCGTGCTTCCCAATCTCCGAGATGTAATTCTGAGCCTGCTCCCATTTCGTGTAGTGGACGACGAAGAAGCTGCCATCCGCATCGACAAAGAGCTCCATCCTCCATCCGTCCGTCCAACTGGAATGGCATAGCGCAACCGACTTCGAGGTGTCATATATCTTCCGATTCACCATGAGGCGAACCTTCGGACCGACACCGCCGAACTGGCGTTTCAGCGGGAGGCTCTCTTCCATCAGCTTGATCTCAATTCCGAGCCCTTCAATGATCGCTCTGGCTTCTTCGGCGTAGAATGTGTTGTTTTTCATCTTCATGCTGAAGGTGGACTGTGCGATGCCCGCCCACTTCGCCGCCTCATTCGCACTTACTTCATGCTTTGCCAGCAGATCCCTGATAATATCGGCGACCGTCATTCTTTCCTCCATGAAACTCCCCCTTCGTGATTTTGATTTTACGTCAAAAATTTGTACTTGTCAAACGGGAACTTCGTTGATGGCCTTCCAAGTCTGCTTCGGCATGACCATCACGTCGTAGCCGATCCTTTCGAGCTCAGTCGCACGGTCGTAGTTGGTGACATCCTGCGAGTAGCGGGTGACGGCGTTCGCCAGACCGAACAGGCTCAGGTCGCCGCCCCGGATCAGGTGATCCAGAACCCCCTTGCCTTCTTCCTTCGTGATGGCGAACTTCTTGGCGGTGACTTCCACCACGTTCGGGATATCAGGGCTGACGAGGCGAGCCTCCTTGGCGGTGCGCATCTGCTCCACGAACCGACCGAAGCGAACCTCGTCCACGACGGACTGGATGGTGTCTCGGATCTTCAGAAACAGAGCCTTGTCGTCCGCCGCCTTGGTGTCGTCCTGATACAGCTCGTAATCCTCCCCGGCGGTCAGGGTGCGACCAACATGGCGGCTTCGGGTGCGAGCTTCGTTGATAATCATGCCATTGGAGCACACGAGCCGATAGACGAGCGGCTCAATGCTCACACAGCCGAGGCCCACCTCGCTGTTGCTGATGACGATGCCGGACTGGACAAAATCACCGGGGACGATCTCCTTCTGGAGCCGTTCATTCACGCACTTGATGTACATCCGGCTTTCGGTAATCTCACAGCTCTCGACCTTCACGCCGTCGATCGCCCCAATGATAGGCAAAGCCATCTCCGCAATCTCGGCATTGTCGATCGGGCGGTACTTGCTGCTGAGGAACGCGCGGGCCCGGCTGTCGAGCGTCCGGACGAGACGCTGCTTTGGCTCGGCACTGAACCAAGTATTCACATTGGTGGCGAGCAGCTTCGGCTGCTGGTCGAGCATCTTGCGGTAGTAGGCTGACGGGATCCCGGTGTAGGTGCCAATCTGCTGGTGGGCGATCTCTCCGATCTCCATGCTATTGTCACCGAACATGAGCCGGGGAACCGGGCGTTCCCCTTCAATAACGCTCGTGTCAAACTGAATCGCATCAGTCATCACGAGAAAGTCCTTCTTGGTGTTATTCTGCCGCTCAATCTCCTGAGCGAGTTCTACAAGGCTGCGTCCGTTCTTCATGGTTCCTTTTCTCCTTTCAATTTTTCCCGGCAAAGCGGGGCACAAATACTCCTTCGATCATGCCGGTTTCCCGGTTCATGTACTGCTGGATCTGGCAGAAGTCGTGAATGAATCCGAAGTCATCGGCATTTGCAAACTCTTCGAGGCGGAGCTTGAACTGCCGGTTCGCTGCGTCCAGATCCATCATCTGCGTCATTTGGGATCCTCTGGCGATACCCATCGCCTGAGCCCTCTTTACGATCTTCAGTCACAGGTCGAGCGTCTTCTTGGTTTCTTCGTCCATCTTTCATCCCTCACAATCAACTTCGATCGGCATCTTCACCATGTCGGCTGGTGTCAGTTCATAGTCCCTGATCTCCTTCTGCGTGAGCCGCCTGTCATAATCGACAATTCCCCAAACCGTATGGCCTACCTCGCTTATGTACGGTCTACTGCCGATCGTCCTTTGAAAGACGAACCCCGGCGGCACCGATCCGGGGGACGGCGGTCGGTACAGCGTGTAGTATCGGAACACCTTCAATCAAAACACCTCCTTGTCCCACCGGATCTCCACCGGCTGTTCGTAGGTGATGATTGCATTACACTCTTCGACCTTCCCGTTCTCGAAGTAGCTGTGCCAGTTGTCGTCCGGATAGTCGCACGAGCCGGCGAGCCTGAACCGGACATCGGGGAACATCCTAGAGATCTCGATCATGTCCTCCTTCCAAGTGCTCCAGTTTACAGGGCCATGACAGTCGATGTAGGCTTGCTTTGCCTTCTCGTCGTGCTCTGTGAACGGAGGCAGATCGGTGAAGGCAAATCCGATCAGCATCTTCTCATTCAGGGCTTCGATCAGCCGGTTGAAGTCCTCCATGTTGATGTTCTGTGCCATCAGGCTGTAGGAAACAGGGGAACTCAAGCGCTCACCTCCTGCTCTTCCTTCTTGGAGGCGAGGTACTGCTCGAACCGTTCGCGCGCTTCCTGCTCCCGCTCATTTGCCTTGCGGTAGATCTCAGCGGTTTCCTCGTCGGTGAGCAACCGATCGAGCTTGTAGAGGCCGAACTTCTTGGTCGTTTCGTACTGACCGGTTTCTTCGCTTCGGCTCCAGATGTCATCGCTGACGATGACGGCGATTCGGGGCATGATGTCGCCTTTCTTCCAAGTCTGGTAGGTATCGAGCTCCTTCTTGAAGTTGTAGCCGTCATACCCTACGCCAATGTGGCTTCCTTCGCAGCGCAGGCAGTCATCGTAGTTCTCAAACCGGGATCCGCACTTCTCGCACTCGTACATGGTCTTCATGGTCTGATCTCCTTTCTTTAGTCCGACAGTTTTTCAATGATCGGTTGGTTGGCGGGATCGATCATCCCCCGAATCAGCTCTTCGCACCAGCGATCGAAGGTGTTGACAATATCGACGGTGTACCGGGTGTCGTAACACGAGTGGAACTCTCCGCTTAGGTACACGGCAACCATCGTTCCGTTTCCGTACTGGAAGGCACCAGTAGACTGTTCGGTGAGTATGATCTCGAAGATCGCATCCCACTCAGGATGAGCGGCAAAGGAGACACGGTACTTGTTGGTCTTTTTCACTTCAGGCTTCCTCCTTTTGTCGGTGATGGGTACTACCTTGGAGCCGCCGGCTGCGGGCTGATGGTGTCTTTAATGGGCAATCACCTTTCTTTCGATGGTTCGATCGATGGTTCGATCATTTTTCTTCGGCCAAGAAGTTCAGCATTTCCAACGTTTCTTTCAACTCGGCCAGCTTCTTGGTGGCTTCGTCCATCTTCACAGCGTAGCTGAGGATGAAACTTGCTTCACATCCAAGGTTCTTGCTGTCGATACTTTGCTTGATATTCTGGCGCATCTCTTCGATGGTCTTCTCTGCTGCTTCGATCTTCCATTTGGTGTTCATGATAGCGAGCTCGATCTTTGCCATCTTGTTTTCCTCCCTGTTGTGTATTGGTTTTGTTTACGTCTATATCGTAGCACCTACACCTACGGTGTCAATATTTATTTTGATAAATTTCATAAATATTTTTTGCTTTAATAAATTTCTGCGATTATTCTTTCATGCTGTGACGCAAAAATTGGGAAATGCCCTGGGGCTCCCTGAGAGCCTTTTTGGCGACTTTTTTTCTGAGGATGAGTATTTGGTGGCTTGCTTGCTTTTGACAAGCTGGCGGGGATTTGCATTTAACGGCTTTTTCCGGCTGTTTGGCGGCTTGTTTGCAAGTATGAGTGAATGTTCCAGTTTGCCTGTAAAGAAGCTGTATGACCACTTAAAATGGCATAAACAACTATGTTCTTGGCAAACAAAAAAAGAGCCCCCTGAGCGTGAGGCTCAGAGGGCAGAAATCTGGCGGAACTAAGATTTACTCAGCCCCGCCCTGAGTGGGCGGTTCCTTTTCTTCAATGGCGGTGTCACTCTTATCGTTTTCAATATCCCCGGCATTTTCATCAGCGACATTGCCGGCCCAGTATTCCAGCTTCGCATCCTCGGCACGTTCGATCAGTTCCGTATAGGTGGCCATGGCAGCGAGCTGGACAAGGAAGGCATTAACGACACACATGCACACGGTTTCGACCGTCATCTTGCTGTTGAGGAACCATTGGGCCAAAAGCATGACAGCCAGAGCGATCAGATATACGATATAGCGAGTAGGGATGTGGCCGAACGCCTTATCGATCGGCAGTTTTAACGCTTGAACGATGAACACCGTCAGGGTGACAGCGCCGGCAAAGGTGCCGATGTCCTCCCAAGTGAGGAAGTCGGCGGGCATATCGATTGCGCCTTCGGCAAGGGCCATGCTGGGCATCAGCATCGCGCCGATCATCAACAGGGAACAGAACAAGAAAACGATACTCTTCATGGTTTTATCCATCCTTTCTCACAGAAAACTGTTATTGCGCTGGCATTTACGATACAATTCGAGGATGTACTCGTACTCAGCATCAAAAACGCCATTTTCTTCCCCGTACTTTTTCAACAGGACATGGTACTTAGTGTTGAGATCGATGATGTGATCGAACTCGTCTTTCGTGTGCCTGATATCGTTTCTGCAATTATTGGCAAAGTCGAGCACTTCCCAGCGGATTCGATCCATCTCGTTCTCGTCAATGGAATACTGTTGCTCGTCTGCTCGCTTTTCCAGCCCAGCAATTCGTTCGAGCACCTCACCGTTGATTGCTTTTCCGACCCATTTGAAGATTGCGGTGATCGGACTGAGCTTGATTGCCGGTGTGAACTGTACGAATATCCCGATAGCGAAAAGAACAAACGACCAATGCTCCAAGCACCAGTTGAAAGCATCATTTAGCTGCTGCATCGGTATCGCCCTACCTTCGTGTCAGCTTTACCTCTGGTCATCACCCAACACCACCATTCATCATCTCGTTGACCGCAGCGATTGCATCGTTCAGAGCGGAACGCAGCTTGGCGAGTTCGCCAGCGGAAACGAAGATCATGTCATTGGCGATGTCGCCGAAGTACAGGAAGCAGCTCATCATGTAGCCGGACTTCCCTTTGTACTTCACGGCGCACCATTCTCCATTTTCGTTAGTCACCTCAACGACATCTCCGATAGGTACACGTTCGAGCACAGTAGCGGATTTGGACGGGCTTTTCCTGAGATTGACCGTGCGGCCACTATCCGCCGTTACGACCGCCTGCACGGAGGTGCTCGGGCTCGGTTCTTTGCCGTCAATCTTGGTCAGACAGCCATGCCAGCTCCATTGGCCGAGCTTCTGGTCGATCAGGATCCCGTTGGCATCGGATGCGCTGGTGCAATGGGTGATCTTCAGAGGGTTCACTCCTGTCACAACGCCGACATGGTAGTAATCCCTCTGATCGAAATGGTTGGCGTACTTGTCGGGAAGATCATAGTCTTTTTCACCGGGTTCCCTCGACTTGTAGACAAGATCGCCGAGCTGGAGCACATCCTCGCTTGTGACCGGGGAAAGGTAGTCCATCTCGTTACGGGCGGCATAGTTGCTGCCGTGCGTTCCGGTCCAAGAGCCGCCGGCACGCCGGATCGCGCCGATGATGAGGCCGATACAATCGCAAGTGCCATCACTCCCATCTCCGCCGAGGCGATAGGTAGGGTGTTCATTGACGATTGACTGGACCTTCTCCAAGAACTGCTCAATGGTCATTTTTGCTCTCCTTTCTGATTCAGTCGGACAATTCAGCAAAACAAAGTCGCCCTTCCAGATGTTCCAGAAGGGCGGCTCTCTGTTCTGCGATATGACCGCCAATCATTTCGATTCCGTGCTGCTCCAGCAGAAGATCCTGTTGGTGGATAATCTCAATGGCTTCTTCGAGCCGCTGGAACAGCCAGTCTTTGAGTGCTACATCACCCAAGGTTTGCTCCCTCCAGTCAGACCGCCACGGTTTCCCATGCAGCAGGAAGCGCAACGGCATCGTATACGAGATTGTCCTGCTTGGCACGATGCACCACGCCGTCAGCGTCCTTGTAGCACTCACCTGTCATATACATACCAGAAGTTCCGTAGGAATCCACCCACGGCTTTGCGTGTGCCGGGTCTTTGGTGTGCGTTAACCCCCAAAGAGCACGGAGCGTAGCTGGACGGCCCTCGTAGTGGGCGGCGTTGTGCGGCTGGATGAGCGTCCAGATCTGCCCCTCATCGGTGACGGGAGCTCCAGACTTCCACCCGGAGTAGTCCTTGTTGTGGCTCCAAGCAGGAGCGTCGGCTTCTCGGGCGATGATCTCGGTGCCGTCGAGGTTCGGGGCTTCTTCACGAAGCCGGAGAGCGTCAGACCTGCCGAGGTTGCGCATGATCTCATTCATCTTGGCGCTCATGCCTCATTCACCCCTTCCGTATAGGATGCTTCCATTTCGGCAAGCTCCTGTTCGAGAGCGTCGATGCGCTGGGAATCCGAAGGCTTGGGTTCAGGCTCTTCGGGTACATCAGCGTCGATTTCCTGCTGGCTACGGGCAACGATTTGGACGTCAACCAGCTTGTACAGAGCAATGCCCCGGCTGTCCATGATCGGATCAGGTACATCCTGCTCGGTTTCGCTCCACCCCGTATTGCCGGTCATATCGTTGGCGTTGGTCGCCATGATCCTTCCCTGCGAATCGGAGTAAATCCATGTTTTCATACCGTCACTTCCTCTCTTTTTTCTTATCAGTCTTTCTGGTGGGCCAGAATCCGAACAGCTCGCAGAAGAGCTTGTCCATGTTTCGGATGGTGCGATGTGCATCGAGGTGTTTCTGATAGCCACGCCAAGATTCGTAGGAATTTCGCACATCGTCCATTGTCATTTTCCCTTCGGCAACGAGCTTTCTGAACGACTTCAGCTTTCGCCTCTGCCGGACGATGCTGTCACGACAAGGTTTCATGACGACCCTGCCGGTTTCCGTCAAGGAGTACCTCACCTTCAGGAACGTGAAGCGTCTAAGCGGGATGATCTGCGTCTTCTTTTCGTTGATGGTGATTCCGAGGGCTTCGTACTTTTTCTTCAGCTTGCCCAAGCAGTATTCGAGATACTTCTTGTCGGAGTGAAAATAGTACGAATCGTCCATGAACCGTCCAGAGTTGCCGAGGCCGAGAACCTCTCGTGCGTAGTGGTCTACTTCGTTGCCGTATGCGACGGCCAAGATTTGAGACACTTGGCTGCCTATGCCGAGCGATTTCTCACCGAAACTCTTGACGAACTGCCAGATGAGCCAACGCAGCCTCCGATCCGCAAAGAACTTCAGGATCATCTGCTTTATCGGCCCATGCTGGATGTTGTCGAAGTAGCCTTTGAAGTCAACCAACAGCACCCAGCCCTTATTTGAGTGACCATTCTGCCGATAATACTTGATGAGGTGCTTCTTGCACCGGTACATGGCAAAATGAATACCCTTGCCCTTGATGCTTGCGCCGTTGTCGTAGACAAGTGAGCGGGAAAGCATAGGGACGAGGGCATTATCGCTCAGGCTGCGCTGTACAACTCTTTCCTTGAAGTGGACTGATCGGATGTACCTCGTCTTCCCTCTCTCGGAGATGTAGAAGCAGATAAATCCCATGACGACGCTCACGCCGGATTGCAGCTTCTTCCGCAAGTCCCAAGTGTTTCTGAGCAAGCTCATGAAATACTTTTGGACGGAGCTTTTCCAAGCAACCTCTTTCCGAGATTGCTTCGCTGCTTTGATGAGACTGGAGGATTTGATGACACGTTCGTAATCATCATACTGGCCTACCGCTTCTTGGCGTTTTTGCTCCCTGGCAATAGAACGACGCTGCCTCCTTGCAGCTCGTCGCTCTTCGCTGGTCATGGAACACCCCCTTCCATGGTTAATCAGTTGGTGCGGCGTACAGGCTTTGTGTAGCGTGCCTATCTACCTGCGTGGTTCGGGAGCATGAAAGTGGCTGAGGCACAATTCACCACCCATGCAAGCAGCGTCCGCTCCTTTGCATCACCGCACGAATTTAGCCGCATTACCGGCTCGGTCGATCTCTCCTTCCTGTCTGACACGGATTTCGGTCACATGGACTTACTCTGTCTGGTCGTTGACGGAATCAGAGCGGGGCGCTGAGCCAAGTGGTGGCTGCGCCGGTGTTGTTGGGATTCCCGTTGTTGTTGACATTCGCAAAGTTCGCTGCGCTGCCAGCGTAGGAGGACTGGCACCACCAGTTGTAACGGGAGCCGCCCGGCGAGAGTGTACAGAGATCGACCTGTGAATAGGCTCTACTTCTTCTGCTGCTGGAGCTTGACTTTGCTCCTGCAATCACGAAGCAGAGCGGATTCTTTGAGCAATAACTGCCCGACCCGATCCAGCTTGTCTACATCGATGCTCGTGATGATGAACACCATGCGTTGCAAGCCTTGGAAGACACGCTCGCAGGAGTTGATCGCATTTTGGAAGGCCATTTTCTTCTCCTTGACCAATTCCTCGGTCGTCGGGTAAATGGTCTTTGCGTCCGTGATGAAGTCCTGCATCCTGTGTAGGTTGGCAATTATTTTCGAGGCATAGGTGAGCCTATGCCTCTTGGGGACATTCTTCTCGTTCATCAGGAACGGCACGAGTGCCACTTCGATTTCGATCGACACGTCGTAATACTCGTTGCCGGTCGGCGTGTGGCATCTTCGGAAAACATTACTCATGTGGCCTCCGATTGCAGACCCATAAAGGGTCTGCGGTTTACACGATTACACGAACAGGAAGCAGAGCGGGGCGCTGAGCCAAGTGGCGGCTGCGCCGGCGCCGGCGGGATTCCCGCTGTTGGTGACAACCGCAAAGTACGCTGCGCTGCCAGCGTAGGAGGACTGGCACCACCAGGCGTAACGGGAGCCGCCATTTCCGAGGCCCTTGATGATGTGCTTCAAGCTGCCAGCGAAAACTGGCCATTGCACGGCTGCGCCGCCGCCATAAGTGTGCTCGCTCCAGATATCCTGCCCCCATACTTCACGCTCTGTCGGCAAGAAGATCTTGCCACGGTCGCCCCAGCCCCAACCGGTAGCGGTAGTCGCTCCGGTGGCTTTGGTTTCGAGCAGGAAGCGCATACCACCACCGTTCGGACCAGCGTACATATGAGCACCGATGCCAGTAGCTGCCACGAGGGGCAGAACACCGTCGGCGGCATTGAGCGTCTGGAAGAGATGGGAGCCACGCCACGGGTTGGTTTCGCTCTCGCTGTACCAAGTCGTATCAGCGCTGCGCATCTTGACCGTCCACGGCAGAAGGTCACGGGAGCAGAACAGGATGTGGTTTGGAACCGCCGTATCGCCGTACTGCTTGTAAACCTGAATGTTGGCTTCCAGATTGAAGACGGCATTGCTCAGGGTCTTCGTTTCGCCGGTAGCGTAGTCCTTCACCGTGCCGTTGAGCGTGATCGGCCAGTAGTCACCGTTTTCGATGTCGGTGAAGTCGGCTGCTACAGTCTTCTGGTGGAGCTCCGTTTCGGTGAACATGGTCGAGAGATTCATGCCGTCGTAGTTGAAGTTGTGGGTGCGCCTGTACTTGCCGGGGATGAGGATCTCCGGAAGCTTTGCGTTCCCGTCGAGCTGTGCGAGCCCGTTGGCAGCGTTGACGACGATGTCTACGGCTTTGCTGCTGTCTTTCGTGAGGGCATTACCGCCGATCTTGACATTCTGAACTGCGCTGGCGGCCTTGGTTCCCTGAGCGGCAGTAGCGAAGTCGCTGGCCTTCTTGCCGCTGTCGATGGGCTTGCCATCCGTATCAAAGGCGGCGAAGTTGTTTGCGATTGCTCCGTCGATAGGCTGCAAGGCTGTGTCAGCTTTGCTGCCCTGCTGTGCAGTAGCGAAGTCGCTGGCCTTCTTGCCGCTGTCCGTGATTGCGCCGTTAGATCCGTACTGAGCAAGATTGCCGCTGACCGCTCCCTGCGGTTTGTCAACTTTGCCAGACGACAGATCGACGATGTTGTCCCGGAATGTGTCGTGGTCATACGCCGTGAACCCACGGTACACTTTGGAGCCGGATGTCCAAGCTCTCGCCGAAGTGCCGTTGAAACCACGGGTGCAACCAGTAATAGAACTGCCGCTGATGCCCGTATAGAGAACGAGCTCGGCGTTTTCGTCTGTGCCGATGGTGGCGATGTTTGGAGCCGCTGGCAGCACAGAGGCATCAATCAGCTCGATGGTGTCGGTGTTCACGCTGATGTTCTGCGCAAGCGTGGACACCGGGCTGTTGTTGATCGCCGAATACATGGTTTTCTGAGCCATTCTTTTTCACTTTCCTTTACGTTTGATGGATGATGGAGGATGCTCGATCAGATCATAGGCATCACCCCTCCGCCAGTTTCTTTTCGAGAGCAGAAACCCGCTTGCGCAATTCCTTGACCTCTCCTATCAGAACGGCTATCAAGTCCTCATACGAAATGCCCCTGAAGGTTTTCCCTCCTTCTTGGGTTTCATGGCATACATCCGGTATCAGCTCTATTGTGTCCTCATAGATGAGGCCGTACCGGGTTTGCTGCCGCTTATCGTCTTTGTACTTATATCTGACCGGTTGGAGTTGGTCGATCTTTTCGCCGAAGTCCGGGAGTGGAGCTATGTCGTGCTTCACCTCGCGGCTGGAATCGCTCGCGCGTGTTCGGTAGTGTACAGTGTCGCACCACAGGATATCCCAGCGGTTATCCGTTGTTCCAAGGTTCCCTTTGGCGCTGTCGTAGCTGCTTCCCGCTTGATCGCACACAAAGCAAACGTCCGAATAGCTGTAACTGCCCCATTGCCCGTTGCGTGCTGATACGCTTTGCCCCGTGCTTGAGCAGTCAAGGACTACCGCCCCGCCATATACTCGTGTTTCATTGTAGCTCGTGCTTCCATAAAGCGCCGACAGGTTATTCGTTGTGTATTTGGCAGATCCCCCGCTTACCTGCATCAGCACCTGCTGATTCCCGGAACTAAAGAGCGAGCCTTGGCTATCGAATCTCCAGTTTCCGGCAGTAACTGTTCCAGTAAAGGTTCCATCTGCACTATTCAAATGCTTGACATAAAGATTGTTTACGTCTATCCGTTCAGCTGCAACCGTTCCAGTTTTGATGAGCGATCCGTTAATGGTCGTCGAGCCGTTCGCACCCACATCTTCCGCTTTCAGTACGCCTGTGAGCTCCAATCTTTCGGCTTTGACAGTACCGGTTGTTATGCGGCCTCCGTCGATGTTCGTAGAGCCGTTCGCACCCAAGCTGTCCACAGTTACATATCCGACGACGTTGAGACCATTAAACCCGATCGCATTGCTCCAAGTTGCTCCACCATCCTGAGTATATCCGATGCCAAGGTTTGTTCCGTTGTATGCTCCTATGCGAATCTGCCTGTTGCTGTCCGTCGGGTCGATGATGCAGATATTCGCAGCATCCCAATAGAACTGAGTGGTTCCAAGGATGCGGACGAGGTTGGCTTGCAAGGTGCCGGATGAGATGACATCTGCTACGATTCCTTCGCCTGTCAAAGCGGTTGCCCATTGCCACTCACCGTCAACCTTCTCGTTAGAAATCAAAATGCCATTGCCCGTGATGCGGACAGCGGCATTTCCGAGAGCGTTGACAAATATGAGAGAACCGTCGTTCGGGTCGGTGTACATATCGGTTCCGGACGACAAGATCTGCGTGACCATTGTGTCAACAATCCCTTTGAGAAGGCTGGGGTTTGCAGTCGCCACCTGAGCACCGAGCATGGCGTTCTGTGCTGCCTGTTGCAACAACGAGTTGTAGTCGGCTTGCAGGTCGGTTATGTTCTTCACAACATTTCCGAGGTTGATGCTCGTTTTCTCCGGGTAGATGTAGTTCCTTTTGATGGAGGTAACATCGATGTATGCCTCCAGATTTACTTCGTCTATTACGACGGATGTGGTGTCGCCCATGCGCATCGCCTCGAAACCATAGCCCCATGCGTTTTCAAGATCTACGACAGTACCGCGAACGGTAATCTTCGGCATTTTGAGTTGCTGGAGAGCTGCCCATGTGAGATCCAGAAGTTCCTCCGGGTCTTCGCAGTCATCAAAATTGATAACCTGACAGCGTTTCCTGCCAGCAAAGCCGAAGGCAGCAGATGCAGCCTGATCTTCAACCCATTCCTGACCGAGCGGCTTATTTGCCGGATCACCATTTTCGGTTGACCATTCAACATCAGCGAAGCTGATCTTCCTGCCGTAGTAGGCGTCGCCATCTTCGGAGCTGAGTTCTTCGCCCTTTCCTCGTCCGAATAGTGCTGTGACAACAGTAGAAGCGTCTGTCTTGATTTTCAGTCCGGTGATGCCTTTGGACAACTCAAAACGCTTTCCACGCCATTCTCCCTGCCTCTCTCTCACAGTTACATATCGGGCAACTACACCTGTATCATTGATCTCCCATGCAAATTGTAATGCACAGCCCCACACAGATGAGATCTTCTGCAAAGCCTCCCAAACGGAGCAGTACCAGAATCGGCAGGATTGAGTACCGACATTTTCTGCTGTGCGGAGCTGCCACCTCGTTCCTTCCAATGCGATCTGAGTGGCAAGTCCTGCGCTCGTCTTTGTCGGACGCTTATCGATGATCGTTTCTCCTATGAGCTCGATCATGCCAGCATGCTCCGCGTAGATATCGACGCTCTTTCCAAAAGGGTCTTCCTGCTTGTTGATGACCTTGTAGATCTGGTAGTTGTTGTCAATGTCGGAGAATCCGATCAACATGCTGTCGTCTATGGCTTTTTCGCTCAAAAGCGGAAAAGTAGCTTCGAGGCTGTAAGCAGATTCATCTACGACGAATTTCGTTGCATCGCTACGGACGAAACAAATCTGCTCGTACATATCGAGAAATGCACATTCGATGGTTTTCACTTTTATAGCCACCTTTCATACCACTCGACGAATCCTCCGGCTGGCCCGGAAATCAGGTGGCTTCCGGGCTTTACTTCGGCAAACGGAGTGATCCTGCTCGGCAGGGCGAGGTTTTTCATGACAGATGCATCGTTGTATGTAATCGACCCGGCGGCGCAATCAATTTTGATGTTGCCGCCGGTGAAGTTCCTGTTCAGGCAGATGTACCAACCTCCGTCAAGAATCCACTTGGGTGCGCTGACAGTTTCGGTAGGATCGATCTGGTGTTTGATGAAAAGGAGCGGCTCGACATTGCCACAAATGACAAACTTGCTCCCCACCGGCGCAACCTTTGGGGTTTTGCTGACAAAGTACGGATCATATGCTTCCAGAACGAGCGTTACAGGCATCCACCAGCTTTTCTGCGAGAAGTCGTTGAGACTGGCGCAGGAAACATTGATCTTCCATTGGCGGTACGCAGACAGCAGAAGCTGCTGGGGTTGCAGCGTATCGGCCCACGCCCGGATGAGGTTGACATTATCCGGGTAAGTTTCCCGATCAAGGGGAAGCTCGATGTCAACTTCAATCCTGCGTGTCGTATGCCTTCTTCGCACATAATCAGAACCGGAGCGGTAGCCCCGGTCTGATGTAATCTGCTTGATCGTCGCCGCTCCGATTCGGATGTCGAGAATATTCGCTCCCGGAATAACATCTGTAACAGTGCGTCCGCCGAGCGATATGAATGAGTTGCGGACGGTCACATCTCCGGACTGGAGATTGAATCTTTTAAGGTTGAAAAGATCAGCCATGTTATCCCTTCTTTCTGGTTATCTGGTCGATTCTCTCGGCTTGTCGTTCGGAAACGTGCGGTTCGAGAAGAGTGCCGGCCTTTTCACCGTCGATGTTCAGGTCGATAGGTGGCGCATTGTCCCACACAGCCTTGCCAAACTTGTTGTAGTCAATGGCTACGGCTGTTCGTTCGCTTTCTGCGACCAAGCTACCGGTCAGGGTGTCGAACACCCCATTGTTGCGGCCAACCTGAGTGTTTACTGCGCTCTTCATCTTCTCATACATGACATCAGAGAGCTGACGGACAGATTCTCTGACTTTATCGGTATTCACATCGATACCGCCAGCGATGCCCTCGTCGAAGTAACGACCGAGCTCAATGCCTTTCTTAGAAGGGCTATGGATTCCGAGCTGCTTCTTCGCTGCGTTGTACGCTGCCGTAGCTGCGCTCTTTGCTGCCGATGTGATCTTGCTGGAGTTGTCCCTGATGCCGTTGGCGATACCGGTGGCTACCGCTTCGCCGATGTACTCGAACTTCGATGCACCATTTCCACCATGGCTGAGGAAGCCGTTTCCGGAGATACCGAAGGCAGAGTTCAGAGCGTTTGCAGCAGCCGTTGCCAGAGCGGTTGCAGACGAGCTGAACGTGTCGGACGAAGCCTTATTACTGATGCCATCGTCAACACCGAGCACAATGCCCTCGCCGGCGAATTTCACTTTGTCGGCCTTCGTTCCGGTGTCATCTGTGCCGAGAGCTGTCTTCAGCGCCTCTCGGACGGCGGTGAACACCTTTGTGCCAGATGTCGCAAAGTTCTCGGATGTGGCCTTCTCAGCTACGCCGTCTGTGATGCCGGTTACGAGAGCCTCGCCATACGGCTTTGCCTTCGTGCTGGTGGTTCCTTCGATGCCAAGCTCAGTCTTCAACGTATCGAGAGCTGCGCTCGCCGCTGCCTTTGCAGACACCTCGATGGAAGCCTTTTCGGAATCCATCCCGGCTGCGACATCGAGGGAGAGATCCTTGCCAACCTTCTGTGCGTCGGTTTCCTCGTCGGATGTGAACCAGCCCTTAACGGTGTTCCAGAAGCTGACCCCGATGGCTGAGATGGCGCTGATGGCGGCGTTCAGGTTGTCGGCGATGCCCTGACCAAGCCCAGCCCAGTCAAGCCCCTCGATTGCGGTCTTTGCAGCCTCAAAGCTACCAGCCAAGAAAGCGCCTCCGGTATCAATGACACCGTTGATGGCGGTAGAGATGGTTGTGCCGATACCGGCCCAGTCGATCGTTTCGATTGTTGTCTTGGCGGTTTCAAAACATCCGGAGAGGAAGGCTCCGCTACTGTCAATCACGCCGTTGATTCCGGTCGAGATCACCGTACCGATGCCAGCCCAGTCAATCGTTTCGATCGTGGACTTGGCGGCCTCAAAACAACCGGACAAGAATACACCTGCTGTATCGATCGCTCCGTTTACGCCGTTGCCGATGACCGTGCCAAGGTTCCCCCAGTTGATCGCCTCAATCGAAGCCTTTGCCGCGACGAAGCATCCGGAGAGGAAGGCACCTGCGGTATCTATGGTGCCATTGACGGCATTGCCAATGACGGTGCCGAGATTCGCCCAGTCAATCGCCTCAATAGCGGCCTTGCCAGCCTCGAATCCTCCGGAAAGGAACGCACCGCCGATGTCAAGGACAGCCTTCAGGCCGGTGTCGATCACCGTGCCAATTTCGCTCCATGGGATGCCCTCAATAAGTGTCTTCCCTGCGGTGAACAGGCCGGAGAGAAAAGTGCCTCCTGTGTCGAGCACCGTTTCGATGCCGGTCAAGACGGATGTGCCTACATCAGACCAAGAGAGAGCCTCTGCACCGGTTTTACCGACACCGAACAGGCCAGCAATCCATCCGCCGATCCCGCCAAGTGCATTTTTGATACCAGTCCAGATGGAACTCCAGTCAATATTGCCGAGCGCAGGGAGTGCTTCGTCGAACAGCCCTGTGAGAGCTTCGCCGAGTGTCCCTAGTCCAGCTAGCAGCGATTCGAGAATCTGTTTGCCGAGCTCAATCCAGTCTATGGACTTCAGAACGTCCCAAATAGACGAAAGGATTGCCGGCAGGTTTTCGATCAGCGCAGAGAATAGCTGCGCCCCGGCCTTGGCAATCGTTCCGGCAAACTGACCGAGCCGGGAAACGAGGCTCTGGATGATCTGAGGCAATTTCTTCCCGATCTGCTGAATGACTGAGGGCAATGCAGCTACGAGCTGGCTCAGGAGATCTGCGCCCACCGTTGCGATCGTTTCGTACTTGGTTGCAAAGAACTCGACAATCAGGTCGATGATCTCCGGCAGGCTGTCTACAAGCGTAGGCAGGAAGCTGATGATCCCTTCACCGATTGCCTTGACGATTTCGCCGCCTGTTTTCAAGAGCTGCGTTTTGACCTTTACGATGCTCTTCCCTATGGACAGGATGCCGTCCAGCAGCGATTGTACGATGTCGGGCAGATTCTTTTCTATGCCATCTCCAAGACCGACGAGCAGTTCTTTTCCGGCCTCGGCAAGTTGTGGGGCAAGCGATGTGATCGTCGTAGAGAGCGACTTGATGGAGGTTTTCAGCGATTCAAAGATTGCAGGTGCTTTCTTTGCCATCCCTTGAGCGATAGAGATTGCAATCCTGCCACCTGCGTTGACGATGTTCGGCAGCATATCGAAGATTCCGGTGTAGAGCTTCTCGAACACATCCGCTGCCGCCGTAGCGAGTGCTTCTGCATTATCAGCAATCCCGTCAGCCAAAGATTTGACGACGGAAACGCCGATCTCTATCACCTTCGGTACGAAGCCGGTGAGTTTAGCGAGGACCTGCGAGAGTGCGCCGCCGAGAGCGTCTGCAAGACCTACAAAGCCGCCTTCCTTCAAGGCGGCGGTGAGTGTCTGTACTATGCTGGCGGTTTCGTCTGCGAGTTCGGTAAGTCCACCACGCATCGCATCGTATGCAGCAATTCCGAGCTCTGCAATAGCGTTCTTTGCGAGCTGTACCTTGCTCTCGAATGTTGCGTACCTCTGCTCTGCTTCCTTTGTCAGAGCGGTGTTTTCCTCGAAAGCATCGTTCGACACTTCCATAGCATCGGTCAAGATGCCACTCGAATTTGCGAGGGACAACAATGTCCTCTGCAAAGAAACATCGGTGACACCGAGGTCTTCGAGGACGGCGATGGCGCTCTTGCCGTTACGCTCTGTGTCGTTCAAGCCCTGAATGAACAGGGTTAAAGCCCCGGCTGCATCTTCCTTGAAGGCAGTCTCGAACTCCTTGGCGGTCAAGCCGGCCACCGAGGCGTACTTTTTGAGATCCTTACTCCCGGTTTCGACGGCAATCTGTACGCTTGACATGAACTTGCTCATGGAAGTGCCGCCAATCTCTGAGGAGATACCAACAGAGGACATGGCAGCAGCGAAGGCGAGGATCTGTGATTCGCTTATTCCGAGGTTTGTGCCGGCAGAGGCAAGCCTCATGGACATATCGACAATTTCACTCTCTGTGGTGGCGAAGTTGTTGCCGAGAGCTACGACAGCGGAGCCGAGGCGTGAATAGCCTTCAGCTCCGTACTCCCCTACCAGACCCGTGATGTTGGCAAGTCGAGCGAGCTGTGTGGCAGCTTGCTCGGATGTCATGTTCGTCGCCACGCCAAGGTCGGCCATCGTGCGAGTGAATGTAGAGATGTCTTCGGTCTTAACACCGAGCTGACCGGCTGCTTCTGCGATCCCGGCAATCTCAACTGCCGCGAGCGGGATCTCATTCGACATTGCAAGGATGTCATCTCGCAAGGTCTGGAGCTGTGTGTCCGTAGCATCTACGGTCTTGACCACGCCGGCAAAGGCGCTTTCAAAATCGGAGCCAGCTTTGATGGCGTACCCGCCCATAGCAGTCAAAGCGGCCCCGGCTGCGGTGACGACGGTTGTGAGGCCGTTTAATGCGGCTTTCGCCTTTGACGAGAGATTGTCTAGGCCAAGCAGTAGACCACTGTCATCGACTTTTGTATCAATGTGGATGCTTCCATCGGTGTTCGCCATGCGATCACCCTCCTTTTCTTGGCGATCAGCACGGCTCACAGGCTCAATGTGCTATAAAAAAAGCACCCTTTTCAGGGTGCTTCAGTAGTCATTATTCACTTGATGTTTACGGTTAGCTCGACGGTTTCCGGTAATGCAGATCGTTCTTTCCGGTTTCCAATCAGGATGTCAACGGAGGCTGCTTCGTCTTCGAGAATGAAGCCGTGTGCAACTTCGATCTCGGCTCCGGGTTGGAGCTCTCTGGTGAGCTGCTTCCCGTCGGTTCCCTCAATCAGAGAACCGCCATTGAGCTGCACACCGTTCTGAAACAGCTTTTCTTCTACATACCCGGAGAACGTGATCGTTTCTTCGCCGGTGTTGACGAGCTTGTACCTTACGACGATTGCGGGTGCTCCTTTATTCGCCCCAAGGGTTTCTTGGCTGAGCTCCACACCCAAGACTTGAATACGGAACACTCCGAAGTCATGATCGGCCAAACATCCGGTGGTGTCCTGCGTGGCTGCGTACCTGCCGGCAAGTTCGAGATCAATTTGCTGCCGGAGATCCCGGAGCTGTTCTTCGGACATCGAAGAGAAGTCGATGCTTTCAGCCGATGCGTTCGCCACCGCCAGAAGCAGAATGAATGTTGCGATCAAGGACAATACCTTCTTCATGCTTTTCTCTCCTTTTGGGAATTTTGTTTATTCTACCAAAGGCAGGCGATTCACGTCAATATTGGTATTTAAGTTGCTGTCAACTTGCCGGTAATTTGCTGACCATTCCGGATGATGAGCTCATACTCGCATTTGCACCCACGCTGGCACTTGATGAAGACCCCGCTACACTCTGCGGTGTTGTCGTAGATAACAGACTTACTTCCGCATACCGTGCAGACTGCCCATTTTCTTTCGAGGCTGGGCTTCTTTACCGTTATCTCACTCACCTTATCATCCCTCCAAGTATGGCTCCGATGTCCATCTGCTTCTGCTCTGCGGTGCGGGTGTCAGGTAGCGCATACCTGCGCTTTAGACGCGCGAACCGCTCTTTCTCGGCTTTGTTCTTTATCTTCGATAGATCAACGGATCGGTATTCCATGATCTTGCAGATCTCGTTCTCTTCGTTCAGGCCAAGGAACATCGCCATGAACTTCCACCAATGTAGATCCACGCAGTCCTGAAGATCGATCCTGTACTGGCTGAGGAAAGCAGAGTAGATGTACGGAGCATCATAATCGTAGTCGTAGCACCGTTTGGTGCTCCCTCCAGATCCCTTGCCTCCGGAGGGTTGTTCCTTTTTGTCGTTTCCGCAGGAGTAGAACCAGATGAGCGCATCGACCGCTTCGTGTGCTGGTTGCGGTATGCCGCCGGGGAAGTACAGGTCGAGAGCGCAGAGAATCTTTTCCTCTTTGTCGAGCTCACGGTCAAACATCATCGTTTCAAACAGGATTCCGGTGCGGAAATCGGCAGAAATAGGAACATCCCTGCCTCCAACACAAACGCTGAGAGGCAGGGGGTCGATCAGGATGTTGAAGTCCATTCGATCAGTTCTTGGCAGCCGCCCTGCGCTGCGCCCTGTTCGGCGAGTACCGGCTGGTTATCCGGTTCTGCTTATCGGACAAGAGCTGGTTTTGCGAGGCGACGAAATCGAGGAAGGATTCATAGCAGTCGGTAAGGGCGATGCCACTTTCCTTCTCGACGAGCTTATGCGAGGTTCCCTCGCCAAAGATGCGGTCGAGGAAATTCCGGATCATCGTGCAGTAGTGGCGGATGAGAACGGACTTCATGCCGTCCTTCGGCATGGCCTTGGATTCATCTTCCATCTTCTTGCAAGAGAGTTCGTATTTCTCGACAATACCGGGGTCGGTCATGTCGAGCTCCAGCTCGACACCGTTATAGCTCCAGACCGTTGGCTTATTCAATTCAATTTGGCTCATATGCTCATTCTCCTTTCAAAGCTACGATCAGGAATCGCTTGCTTCGGCGTCGGACGTGAAGGTCTTGGTGCTGACAGCAAACTTGCCCTTGATGATGTCGCCGGCAGCCTTGAGATTGCCGGTGTAAATCAGAGCATCGGTGCCGGAACCCTTGCCATCGGGGATGATGGCAAACCGACGCTTGTACGCCTTGTAAGAGCCCTCGGTGCCGGTGTCCGGATCGAACAGGTCAACCAACACGATGTCACGCTGCGCATCGGAGCCGATCTTCTCCTGATCGGTGATCTCACGGATGCACATGCAGACGGGATCGCTGGTATAGTAGTCCATAGAGTACGCCATAGCAGGTGCGAAGCCGGTCACGTCGGTGCGCTCGCTCTGCTCGTGGATGTACTTACGGGAGTATTCGGTGGGGTTCTTGCTTTCCGAAAGATCGGTGAAGCCTTCGCCCATCAGGTTGAAGCTGGGAGTGTGAGCGCTCCCGGAAGTGGTTTTGGCGGTGTCCATGTAGGCCGCCCACTGGTTTCTCATAGCAAGCATTGGTTTTTCCTCCTTTACTCTTTGGCTGAGTATACCAGCCGGTAGGTCGCCTGATAATCCTCCGTTCCGTTGTCATACGAAGCGGCAAGCGACGGTGTGGTAAGCAGCTCAATCTTGGTGGCTTTCATCCCTTCGTCGAGTTGCGGGAGCTCTGCGGTCTTGAAGTAGGCGAGCAGATCCTCGTACAGATCGAGCACGTCGAGCTTTGCGCTGGTGTCCGCCTTGTTCAAACGGAGGTAAACAGCGAAGCTCCATACGCCGATGTACGATCCGTTGATGTAGGTTCTGAGCTTGCCGGAAGTGGCGAGTTGCAAGATCATAGCAGCCGGCGCTTTCTTCTCGATGTTTTCGAGCGTGAAGCTGGCCGGCTTGTTTTCCCATGCATTGATGTGATCGAGCATCCTTCTGGCGATTGCCATTGGTTCTACGGCCATTTATATCATCCTTTCAATGCCGCTTTGGCTCCCTTGACCCACTTCTCCTTGTTCGATCCTTTGGCGACCTCAAACCATTGGCTACAAGCGAGCGGGTGCTTTGTCTTCTGGAAGTTCATATCGGTGTAGTAGCACTTCGAGGCATGCGGTGCGCTCCACACAACCTCGCCGCTCCCTATGACCGTCGCATTGATGCCAGATCTCATGAGCTGGCCGGTATCCATCGGAACGTAGGGAGTGCAGTCTTTCAGCACTTCATTATCCAGATACTTCTGAGCAGCTTCATACTTCGGTTTGAACCGCTGCACTGTATACGACTTGTTCATAACGAGGCGGACTTTCATTGTGCGTGTACCTCCCAATGCCACATCCGGGGGGATCCAGCTTTTCGGCGAATGACCCGCCGGATTGTTCGAGCGTCGTTGGGCGGCTTTGCGTAGGCAGAAGCGTCATATGGCACGAGGTACTCATTGCCGTCGGCTTTCAACTGCATACCTGCTTCTCCAATGGTCTTGGTGTCGAAGGCGTACATGGTGATCTTATCGATCGGCTGGTCGCCTTGGTATGCCTTCTCCGTTTCAAGATAGACACGCTTCAGCACTCTTTTGGCGTACTTCATCCGATAGTTTTCATCCTCACCGATTTCAGTAAAGATGGTAGCAGTATGCGGCAGCATCCTATTGGTTGCCACGAGATCACCTCCAGTTGGGACAGTTAGGAGGGCGGATGCCAGCGTATGCCCATCTCGACATCAGACCTGCCATTCTGAGTTGCTGAACAGCGAGCCCGGAAACAGGGGTGCCGTTGATGGTCGGCATGACCACCTTGGACGAGGACGACGCTGCCGTTGCACCCTTGGTGATACTGTACGACCCAAGATGCTCCGAATCTGCGGCCTGTGCGGACATACCTACGATCGCGTCCACACCGCCCTGCAAGAAAAGCATCTCCGTCTGGTAGGCTGTTGCTTTCTGCACAAACCCCTGTTCTTCTTCGCTGAGGTCGGAGAAGGTGAACGGCACAGTCGCAATCGCATCGATCAGGTCGGAGGCGATCTCCATCAGCCTTTCGATGTCTTCCTGCGGTATGGGCGTTCCATGAAATGTGTCTTCGTAGTAGGCAGCGTCAATATAGGCCATTTTCAGTCCTCCGATCAGGTTGCCGTTTTAAGCCCAAATTCCTCGTTTTCCGGGCTTTTTTTCCCGGATGAGGATTTGTTGGCTTTTGCCTGTTTGGAAGCCTCCAGAGTATTATTTGAGGCTTTGCCGGCCTCTACGGTGGGTTGCGCACGGGTGGGCTGCTGTTTCATGGTTTCGATCTCTTCGCGGGCGGCAGCCAGATCCTTCTTCAGCCTCTGGAGCTCGGCTTTATAGGCAATGTTCTCCGTCCGGAAACCTTCGAGGTCGGTGATGAGCCTCTTGTTCTCCGCCAGCAGCCTCTTGTTGTCGGCGACAGCCTGTTCGTAGGTGGCGGCTTTGCACTTGCTCAGCTCATTGCCTTTTCCGTCAATGACGGCGTACCCTAGTTTGAGGTACGCCGCCAGTTCGGAATCGTCAATGACGAGCTCTCGGCCACCGAGCTTAACTCTCGTCATTCTGTGTCCTCCTTATCACGCGGCAGAAACGACGGTGGCGTTGCCAGCGGCATACACACGACCATCCACATCGGTGACGAGCATGGTCATCTTGTGGCCGTTGGTAGCGGTGATCTCGCTCTCGCCATCCCACTCAATCCAGCCGGTGTGCTGCGCAGCATTCTCGCCGTAGCCGAGGGCTTCGGGAGCGGTGGTGGCAGCGGTGGCGTAGAAGTAGCGGGACTTGGCCTTCAGCGCATTTCCGACAGGGGCGGTCATGGTGATGACCGTATTGCCAGACTGGGTGCCGGCGGCACTGGTGAAGGTGGCGGTATCAGCGGTCAGGCCAGCGACGAGGAAGTCAGCGCCGAACTGCTTGTTGGGCAGCAGGAACACATCCTCGAAACTTTCCTCGAAATACTCGTACTTGCCCTGCGAACCAGCGGAGGGCGGATCGAGCTGGGCGAAGTCGTAGGTTTCGGGGGTGATGATGCAGGAGGGATGGATCAGGAACATCTGCACCTGCTTGGCGGACAGACCACGGACAGCACCCACGGTGAAGTCGTAGACGGTCAGCATATGGTCGGAAGGGACCTCTTCAATCGTCACCTGATCCAGATTGGCGATCGCCCGCTGGATGGTAGCAGGAGCGCCGCCGTTCATGTTCAGCGCGCGGTAGAACGCAGAAGCACCCTTCAGGATCACGTTCGCCTGCGGAGTGATGTAGAGGATGCGACCGGTCGCGGGAACGTTGTGCTCGGTGGCGTTCACCATCATGGTGTCGAAGTAATCGAGGATGTTGTCGGTGGTCAGGTTGCCGGTCAGGGGCACACGGCCAGTGTTCGTCCAGTCAGAGTAGAAGGTGGAGATCAGGTACTTGTCCTTCTCCGGGAACTTCTCTTCTTCGTTCAGAACACGGGTGATGTTCTGGATCGTGAGCACCTGATTGGTTTCGTCGATGTCACGGGGATGGATGAAGTCGTTCCAAGAACGATGGTTGCGCAGGGTCAGGGGCGTCCATGTGTTGCTGTGGCGCTGGGTGCGAGCGATCAAGGAAGTACGGCTGCCGTCGATACGACCGGTCACAGAGATGGAGGGAATCTCGATGGTGTGGTTGTTCACCCACCGATAGTCGGCCTCCTGATTGCGAGCGAACAGAGCGCCGAAGTGCAGCACATGGGGGTACTGCTGGGAGAGCGCCTGAGCGTACTGGGTTGCGTAGTTAGCCATTGGTCATTGCTCCTTTCATTTGTCGGTGGTCGCAGCTTTGCGAACACCAGTAAAGTTGAATTTGAAGGGGTTATCCCCTCCGGTTCCGCCGCTGGTGTTGGGCTGAGTGAAGGTCGGACGTTTCTTTTCTCCGCCCGTGCCGGGGTCATCGTCCTTGCCCTTTTTCTCTTCCTTGATTTTGAAGGCATCAGGGTTGTCGGTCTGCATCTTCTTGATGATGTCAGGTCCGCTGGTGAACTTACCATCCTTGAACTCGTGATTGCCGGCCTTGAACTCGGCAATGGCGGCCTTCTTTGCAAAGGCAGATGTGAACTCGACACCGTTAAACAGGGCTTCAACGGCAAAGTTTCGAGCCTGATCGTCGAGCCTCTTCTTCAGGTCAGTCGTTTCGGTGTCGTAGCGGGTTTGCAGGTCGGTGAGCTGCTTCGTGAGAGCTTCATTGTCTCCAGCACTCTTCTTCAGCTCGGCGATGTCATTATCACGGTCGGACACCTGCGTCTTCAGGCCATCCCGCTCAGTCGTAAGCGTTGAGATCTGCTCGTTCAATCGATTGATCGTGGCCTTCTGAGCGTTCATGTCATCACCGTGAATGTTCATCACGCTGTCGATCTGCTCGTCGGTGAGCCCCAACTTCCTCAGTTCTTCCCGTTTCATGAAATGATCCTCCTTCGATACGCTTTTTGACACGGTTGCACCGCTTCGGCGGGTTTTTGATACGCCAAACCCGCAAAATGCAATGCCACGCTCTTTAACGCCTATCATGGCTGAAGGCATGAAAAAACGCCGGTGATACCAGCGTGATTTCCGATCGGTTACTGTGCAGCCTTCCTCGCAGCCCATACCGCTTTGCTTGATGTGCTCTGGCTGAAGCCGGGTACATAGATGCGGATCGGGCTCTCCCTGCGGTCTGTTTCGATCAGGAAGGCTTCCAGTCGTCTGCGCCTGTTGTTGAGGGTGATCGATGCCTGATTAAACTCCTGCCTGAGCGATTCTATGAGCTGTGGATCGGATGCCGCTTTCATTGCTTCGTCCAGAACAGCTACCGTTCGTTTGGAGGCTCTGATCGCCCGTTCAAGCGTTCGTTGCCTCTGGCTTTCTTCATACACCTGCTCGTTCGTTTTGCCGCCTCCGGATATCTTCTTCGAGAATGTACGCCTGGACAGCCCCTCGAAGAAAGGGAAGAACGAGTGGTAACAGTTCCAGCCGCACAATCCCTCTCCTGTGCCGTAGCCAGTGGCTTCGTAGAAGTTGCGATACCGACTTGAGCTCCCGTTTCTGGAGTACACCATACCCTGCCAGACGGCATGTGACGGTCGTGCGCCGAGGTGGGCGGTGACTTCGATCAGGTCGCAGTCGGCCTCATCTGCTCGCATGAGCTGCAACTGGGCAGTAGTCTGGTTGAGCCCGGTCATGAGCGACCTGCGGGCTGCCGATTCTGCGGACGATACGGAGCCGCTCTCGTAGGTCAGCTTTTCAATGCTGTTCCTTGCGAGATCAGACACGGCCATGCGAAGCGCCTGATCGAAGGTGAAGGCTCCGCTTGTGACCTGCATGTACGCCCGATCCAAGATCCTGCTGTAGATCTGCCCGGCAGAATTTGCGGTCGTCATTGTGAAGTTGCTGAACAGGCCGTTCGTTTTGGCTACGCCGGCGAGCATGACCTGCCGGTACGTGAGCGAGGATGAGATGGGAGCGAGCTTCAGTCCTGCCGCCGAGTAGATCGCATCGTCTGCGGAAATGGCTTTCGTGCATACGGTATTGAATATGCGCTTGACTTCGGACTGCGATTTGTCAGTCAGCGAAGCTACCCTACGGACTGAATCACGATGCAGGAAGCCGATTTCTTTTGCTTTCTTCAACTGCCACTCTGCGGTCTCTGTCAACCTTCCAGCCTTCACGATCCGTCTGGCTACATCGCACAGAATATCCGTTTCAAGCTCCGAGTACAGCGGCACGAGCTCTTCGGCCATCTGCTGAAGATACGAGGATTGAAGGCCCACAGCCCTCACTCCTTTCCGTTGAGCGGCTGCCGGTTGAACAGGAACCAGAGCTTGTTCGCAGCAGCCATGGGCAGATTCGTGTCAATCATGCCGCCAAAAAAACCGCAGTACGAAGCAACGGTATCGTGGCTCATTGTTCGCTTCCATCCCTTTCTCCGGCTGTTGCCGGGTTAGTCTGGATGGGCTGCTTGTTGGGAAGCCCGAAGCCCATGATCTCGTCGTCGGTCTGAGCATCCGCGGTCATTGTCTTGGCAGTCTGCTCATCCTCGCCGTACCACTTCACTCGGTACTCCCATTTCTGCATCAGCCCATTCGATACTTCTTCCATATCACGCTGCCGTTCTGCCTCCGCATCCACGATCACGCTGTCATCCCACACGAAGTTGACACCGATGTCGCCTTCGGGTGCGAGGCTATACAGTGTTGCAAGCGAATTAGAGGCATTTACGAGTAAACGGAGTGCATTTTCAAGCGCCGTCTGGATCGAGGACACGGTGGCATAGGTGCGTTGTTTCTGCGTCTTGATTTGTGTGGCGGTCAATGCCTCCTTATCAGGATCGGAGAGCGTTCCCCTTGAAAGCCCGGTCGTGTCCTCGATCTGTTTCAGAATCGTCTGGAGGCCAGAGGTGATCGATTCGTCACGCAGCGTAGGCGAGAAGGTCTTCATGAGCTCGTCGGACACCGTAGCGCTGTCGAGCTTGTTGATGCGGTACAGGCGTTCCTTGCCAGTCGGCAGCTCAGGGATGCCGCCCTTGGTTTTGAAAGCATCCGTCGAAGCGTCAATGGCGAGCTCGCCGCCCTCAAACTCCCACATGAGCCGCTGGAACTGCTTGTCGGCTTCCTCGATCAGCCTTGCGCTGTCGGCCTTAGCGTACACCGATACGCCAATGGGCGACTTCGGATCGATCGTGTTTCCGAGCGGTATGGCGAAGTAGGCGAACAGCGGATGCTCGATGTTCTCGATCTTTGTTACCGGGTCGATAAACTTCCATTCGGTGATCTGAGTGAGCGGAACTTCCTGACCGATCTCGTCTTGGCTCATGCCTACGAACGCCCTGTTCGTAACGGTGTAGGTCGTGCCATCCAGAACGTGCTTCTCGATTCTGATGTAGTATCGATTGCCTTCCTGTTTTCGGGCGAGGAAGACTGCACTGGTGATGTCACCTCTGCTGTCGAAGGCGCAAGGGTAGAAGTCATCTGCCTGAACATATTCATAACTGATGCCCACCCCGTCAATGTACGGCTTGAACACGAGGCCACCCTTTGCACAGGCGTATTCGGTCTGCTTCCGGATGCAGTCACGCACCTTATCGAGCTGTTTGTTGAGGAACTCCGCCCGTGCTTTGGAGTGTTCGTTCTTGCTGACCACCTTCATCTCCATCTCAACCGTGACCATTGTGGCAATCTCAGCGGCGATTCTCGCAGGAAGGCAAAGGCTTTTCGGGTCTTTTGCCAGCCACGGAGCCCGGTTCTCATACAAGTTGCACCACCGATCGATGGCAATAACCATGTCAGTGGTGATCGTGTTCGGCGGAACACCTGCCTTTTCGTAGAAATTCCGTTGGCCGAACATCTTCTGCCTCACCTTCCTTATCCAGTCAAAGATTTTTTCGAGCATTTTTGCACCCTCCTTACTCGGATGTCAGTCTGCCGAGGTTGCGCTCAATGGTGTATTCAAACGCCTTTATCAGCGTGGTATCGGCAATACCGTCATCGAGCCTTGTGTCTTTGCTTTTCCGCTCATCCCACTTGGCTTCGAGGAAAGCACAGGACAAATCGTTGCAATCGTCGCAAATGAAAAGGCGGCCTTCGGAGATGAGCCGCTGCGTCAGGTTGATTCGGTTCGTTTCTGTCACATCTGCTCTCATCCTGATCGTGGTGTCGAGCTCTTCTTTTTCGGACAGGTCTTTCATCATGCGGTAGATGATCTGGCCGTCATCATCGCAGTATGCGTACTCCGGCGTTACATTGCAAAGGCTGTCAATCCTGCGGATGAAGCTGACAAATTGCTTTCCGATCTGGTCTGGCGTAGCGTGGATCTCGCAATGGTGAGTACCCACTACGATCACATCCCTGTACCCTTCCGTTATGGCGGTTGCGACGAAGGCAGCGCCACGGGAGGAATTGCCGAGAGACACACCGATTGTAACCATCTCGCCGATGAAGTGCCCGAACGGATCGAGCATTTTCTCCGCAGCCTCCGCCATAGTGAGGCGGTACTTGGACGGTTCTTCTGCATAGGTGCGATAAATGATGCCTCCGAAGGCACCGAGCACCGATTCGAGGTAAAGGATCGCTTGCGTCAGAGCGTCCACCGTGTCCTTATATCGGCCATTGGGGAAGGAAACAAGGTCTTCTACCACGCCGGCTACCCACTCTTCGTTTTCTTTGAAGTAGACATTACCGGCTTCGTAGTAGGGCGTTGTGCCTCTGGCTCGCTCTTCCTTGCTGACGGACGGTTGGAACGCTACAAGGCCGGTGATCTCATCTTTAAGGTAGTCGATCAGGGCTTTTCCGTTGGCCGCAGCCTCGATAACCTTTGCTCTGGCCTCCGGATGCTTGGCGGTCATGTCACGGACGGCTGCAACGGTCTGAGTGAACGCCATCTTGTCGTTGATGCAGAACTCGACATAGATGTTCGCCCCGGCACGACCTACCACAAAGCCGGCGCATTTTGCGCTTTCCTCGTTCTTGTCGAACGGCAAGTCCCAGGACTGAATGACGGTTGCCTCCGGCGGCATCACCTTATACCGCTTCGACAACCATTCACGCTTGAAGATCGCACCGCTATCCGGCCTTGGCTTCTGCTGATACAGGGAGTACCATGCGTACTCGCCGACGGACAGCCGCACTCGTTTCGCCCAGTCTGCTGTGTAGCCTTTCTCCGGCCAGAGCGGCTCCCCTATCGCTCTGCCGAGCTGGTCATTCTCGCTGTCACAGATACATGGCAGGGAGAGAACCTCCCATTCCTCCGGCTCTCCGTTTTCGGGGTTCAGCAGAGAAGCAGCCAGATCGTTTTCGTGCCATCGGGTCAAAATAACGATCACAGCCCCGTCCGCCTGAATACGGGTGTAGATGGTGGACTGCCATTCGTTCAGCAGAGCCTTCCGATAGGTTTCGCTGTTTGCCTCGGCTCTGTTCTTGATAGGGTCGTCCAGAATCAGCAGATCAGCACCTTTGCCGGTGATTGCGCCTCCGATACCAACAGAAATCATGCCGCCTCTGTGCCCTTCGATGCTCCAGTTGGTCTTTGCACCGTTAGACTGGGAGATCCGAACACCGAAAATGTACGGGCCGAACTCGACAATCTTCTCTCGGTTACTCTCGCCGAACTTGCGTGCAAGCTCGTCGCCGTAACTGACCTCAATCACATTTTTGTCCGGGAAGTGTCCAAGGAAGAATGAGGGGAAGGTTTCGGTGACCTCCATAGACTTGCCGTGGCGAGGCGGCATCCAGATCATGAGCCGTTTGATCTTGCCATGCATGACATCTGTGAGCTTTTGAGCTATGAGGATGTGGTGCCGTCCGGCCTTCCATTGCCCATGATGAACGTGCTGGCAGTACCGCACATAATCACGCCGCAGCCATGCGGCCTTGAACTGCTCTTCGGACAGAACAGGCAGGTTTCCGATCATCGGGTACTTACTCATCACCGTCACCTTCCCTGAACATCAAGCAGAGCTCCTGATAGTTACGGAGCTGATCGTCTGACATAGCGTCAAGCGTCTTCCTGATCTTCTGCTCGTCGATCGTTTCCAAGGGGTTCTCCGGCTGATATGTTCCTCCTGACATATCCTCGCCGGCAATGCCCAAGATGAACTCCAAAGCCCGCTGGTCGCCGGCCATTGCCTTTCTCATCTGAGCGCATATAGCTATGAGCTTTGCATCAGGGTTCTTTTCCTTGATGCCGAGTTCTTTCATGTAGTGCCGAACAGCTTCCGGCATTTTGGGCGAGAGGCTCAATACCATCCGTGCGTATGCCGAAGCCTCCCTGTTTTCATGCTGCACCTGTTGGGATCTCTTTCCCCCTTTGCTTCCGGCCACCCTCGCCGCTTTGTCGCCGGTTTTGAACTGCGTAGCCCTTCCCTTCTCCAAATTCTTTAAGCTATTCGGGTTTCTCGCCACATCACCACCTGCTTTGCGTGTCTGTAATCGTCATTGAACACGAAAAAAGGCAGCATTACTGCTGCCCACCGGTCTGTGGTTATCTATCACCGTAGAGGTCGATCGCCACCTGTATGCCGTCGCTGATCGCCTTTTCGAGATCCACGCCGAGCTGCATATAGAAGCGACCGTTCACCATGCACTCATATCCGAGCCGCATCTTATCTCGCTGCCCGTAGGTGATTCCAAGATGGAAGTCCTTTGCGATCCGTAGGGCCGCCTTGAACTCCCCATTCCGGAGAAGCCTCCTTACGGCATCGCTCTTCCTTTCTGGCTCCGCCCTTGCCATCACGGCTGCCTCTTCCCGTCATCATACGGGATCGGTCTACGCTGCGGGTTGAAGTTCTTCAGCCCTGCGTTGATATCACGGTTCCACGAGCAGTCATCGAACATCCCGATCTGGAGAGGCTGAAGGGCTTTCTGGTCTTCGTCGATCTCGTTCACCACATCCTTGCCCATCTGCCTCCCCCTGACCGTATGCACATTAAATGCCCAGTTGGGAATGACCCCACGCTCCAGCGTCTGATCCTCGATGCAAATCTCCTTGATCTCTTCGGGCGGAATCGGGTGATCCGAGTGCATCAGGTTACAGGCAAAGTAGTCGGCATCCCGATTCTTCCGTGCATAACACAAAAGGACGATCGCCTTCGATACGAAGATCGTTTCGTCCTTCCGTTTCATGATCTCTTCTGCTTGCCTGAGTGCGACGATTTCCTTCGTCATGATCCCGTAGCAGTCCTCGGCACTAATGACCATCAGGCGATTCCAGAGAGCCGTCTTATACTTCTCGTGTAGCTCGCTCGCTGCGTACCCTGCGTGTCGAACATCGCCCCGTCGAATGGCTCCCTGAAGCAAAGCGAGCATCTCCCAGTAGCTATGTCCACTCTTGGTGTACATCGCATATCCCATCCATTTCTCACATCCTTTTTGATATTTCGGAGTTTCACCCTCTATATCTTACAATTATTATTGGTAAAAGTCAATATGTTTACAATTTATTGATGTATTTTGGATGGGTATTTACCGACGGACGTTGATCGTCGGCTTATTGTTCCTGAAGTTGTAGCCAAAGTATTTGCCCCATTTTGCCTTCATAAGCTCCACAGATGCAATCTGGTCTTTCCTGCTCTTATCTGACGCTCCGCCGTCCGTCTTGTCGGCCACATCCATCGCACAAATATACTTTGGCTTCAGGATAATCCGGTTCCTGAGCAATTCCTGAAGAACAACATCGAGGTCATAGTTGTACTCCAGAGCCTCAACGCATTTCGCTTTGAAGACCGGGCGGTTGATCCACCTGATCGCCCCGGAACACCCCCTGAAGGCGAACTCCATGTCGTAGTTCCAAGGCGTGACCGTAGCGTCCACAGCCCCGAAGCCGATCCGAAGATCTACCATGACCTGTGCGATGCGCTCCAGTTCCGCCGTGGCCGTTTCGGGGCCGGGAATATCCACCGCCTTGTCGAGCCGATAGACCATCCTCCGGATGTCGTCATCCAAAATGCAGATAATTTCTTCTTTGGCGTTGTCGATCAGCCATTGGTTGACCTTGACCATGCCATTTATCTGGTCGTCCTGCACAGCGAGGATGTTTTCAGGCGGGATTCCGGCTGCGATGTAGTCCCTTTCTTCACTCTTCCGGACGACATAGCGGTAATTTTCGAGCCATTTGTGCGTGATGCAGGTCTTTGCTCGCTTGTAACTGGGGATGTAGATGCCCAAGCTCACTTCTTCCACCCGATCACCTCCTTCCGTAATACCGGGCGAAGTCGTAGCCATTGTTCATGATGAAGTCGATCACGGACAGGTTCGGGACGAACTCCCCCTTGACCTGCTGCGGATAGGGAACCGGCTCGTAGTCGGAGTAGACCACATCAATCCCGTTCCGACGGAACATATCCTCATCCAGATATGCCCGTGCGCCGGTGCCGGATAGGTAAGTGTCTGCGCCCACCGCCTTGCAGATGTCGATCAGCCGCTGGTTGGACTTGGTGGTGATGCCAAGCGTGGACGAGCTGTGGATCGTGCAGTTGATGCCAAACCACCGGGCGATGACTGTGTTGATAACGAGGTTCATCGCCGCGAGGCTGGTTGCTGTCTTTGTAATCGTCCGGATCAGCCTATAAACGGTGTCCCGCTCAATGCCTCGTGTTTCGGGGTAGCATTTTTCGATCTGGTCGATCAGTTTTAACAGCCATTCTTGCCCCTTGATCTTAACCTCGGTCATGGGGCATGGGAAGTGGTACTGGATCGGAACCTTGATACTCACCCTCGTGCCATCCGGCTTCACGATCTCGTTGTACTCGTGGTGGTCGCCCTTGGAATACTGAGCATCGTTCAAAAAAACGAAAACATCTGACTGGGACATCTTGTAGAAGTAGCCCAGGTACGGGAGGAAGTCCGGCTGATGAATGGAGCAGATCACATTACAGCCCCCTCCTGAAGACGCACTCGAACGCCTCTGCGTACCCGTACCCGGCCTCTGCGCCCCGGAGAGCGGCCTGACCCATAATCGTTTCGAGGCGACGGGGGTGCGGCGGCTTTCGGATGACACCGTTGTAGTTGCAAAGAGCGGTATACTTCGCATTTAGGTGGTACTTCGTAATCCGCTCGAACGTATTCGGCATGAACGGGCGCAGAGCTGGATTCAGAGCCCAGTCGGTAGACGAGAGGACTTCCATCAGGTACAGCGCCTTGATGGGCCTGATGTTGTATCGCTGCCGCTGCCCGATGCGGAACGCTTCCATGACGGACTGGAAGCACCAGAAGTGGTCGGAGTTGATGTCGGAAGGGTGCTGGGTAAAAACAACATCAGGCTTCACATCCAGCATGACGCTCTCGATGAACTGCACCATTTCCCGGTGGTTTGCCATGTTCATCTGCGAATCACGCCATTTTCCGAAGTGAACCTGCCGGATGCCGAGCTGGCAATCTGTTTTGGCGAGACGGTCTTGATGCTCCTTGGCGTTCTGGTACGCCGTTTCATCAAAGGTGTTGAGAACGACCACATCAATTTGATCTCCACGGTCTGCCATCTTGCGGATGGTTGCTCCTGCTCCAAGCACTTCGTCATCCGGATGAGCTACCACAAATAGTACATTCATTCAGATACCTCCAAATCAAAAACACCGATATTCTTCAGTAAACGGTGCAGCTCTTTGTACCCCATGAGCGTTGGCTTCGGAAACCGTTCTTCTGTCCGGACGCGCAGAAAAGGAACCTTCCAGCATGGTCCGAGGTCAATTTCATATCCGATCTCTTCCTCGCTGAGCATACATTCAATCATCTTCTCTCCACTTCGGGCTCCTACCACCCGAGTGTCGAACAGCCCATACTCCACCATCAGAGCGTCCACTATGGTGCGGACGGATGCGGCTTTTGAGTTGGTGACAAACGTGTCACCGGTGCTGCCGTGCTCGAAGGCAAACTTCACGAGATCCTGAGCTTCGTTCATCGTCATCATGTAGCGGATCATCTTATAGTCCGTCACCGTTACAGGCTTTCCGGCCTTGATCTGCTGGATAAACAGCGGGATAACAGAGTTTCTGGAGCCCACCACATTGCCGAAGCGGGTCACGCAGATGGAGGTTTCCGAATCCATGCACCGGGCAAGAGCGCATTTCTCCATCAGCGCCTTGGTCATCCCCATGGCGCATACAGGGTGGACGGCCTTGTCGGTGGACAGAACGACAACCTTGACGACTTCGTGCAGGATGGCGCTCTCGATCACATTGTTGGAGCCGATCACATTGGTTTTGACTGTCTCATACGGCCAGTTCTCGCCGGTCGAAACATGCTTCAGGGCTGCGGCGTGGAAGACATAATCAACGCCCTTCATTGCCCTGTCAACGGCATCCCGGTCCCGGATGTCGCCGATGATGAACTTGATCCGCCTGTCGGTGAACTGCTTCCGTAGGTCATCCTGCTTTTTTTCATCTCTGGAGAATACCCGGATCTCATCGATCTGCTTTATTCCCTCACAGCGTTTGAGGAAAGCCTTTCCGAATGAGCCTGTGCCGCCGGTGATGAGGACGGTGCTCCCATCCCAAATAGAGTATTTCTTGCTCATCGCTTACTCCTTTTCCACGGCTTGCAGGAGCGATTTCGTGATAATCTCGATCTGCATCCGTGTCAACTTCGAGTGGTACGGAAGGGTGAGCTCTTCGGAGAACCGGCGGTATGCCTCCGGGTAGTCTTCCATCAGGAAGCCAAGCCTCTTGTACGCCGTAAACATGGGCAGGGGCTTGTAGTGTACATTGCAGCACACACCGAGCTGGTACATCCGCTCAAAAACGGCGTTCCGACGTTCTTCGCCGCCGGGAATCCGAACAGGGTACAGGTGCATGGCTGACTGATAGCTCTCATCCGCCGGCAGATGCTCGATCATCCGCTCAACCTTGCCGGCGAAAGCCTGATCGTACAGATAGGTGATGATTGCTCGTTTCCCTGCGAGGGATTCCAATCGGTCGAGCTGCGCCATACCCATTGCAGCATCGATGTCGGTCATGATGTGGTTGTGGCCGAGATACTGGATGTCGTACTCCCACTTGTTGGTGGAGTTTTTCTTATCCCTGAGTGTCTGCCCATTATCGGCGAGCAGTTTCAGCGTGTACCAGATGGAGGATGTGTCGATGCCGGGGATCTGCTTCCAGACAACCGCTCCCCCTTCGCCCCCGGTCGTAATGACCTTCAGCACATGAAAGCTGAAGCAGGTAAAGTCAGCCAGCTCACCACTCATAACACTCTCGCCATCGATCTTTTTGGAGGCGGAGAAGCTATGAGCAGCATCAGCTACAACTACGGGTCGGTTGAAGGCTTCCTGCACCGGCGTGTTTGCCTTGAATAGATGCCTTCTGGTGTCGATAGCGTGGAACAGTCGGTGGTAGTCGCACATCTTTCCGCCAATGTCAACTGGGATAACTGCTTTCGTTCGCTCCGTGATGAGCCCCTCCAGCTTGTCGTAGTCCATCTCAAAGCTGTCAGGAGCAAGATCGCAGAAGACAATCTTCGCCCCGACATGATCGATGACCGCAGCCGTCGCCGTATAGGTGTACGGCGTGGTGATGACCTCATCGCCGGGGCCGATGCCAAGCAGCCGGAGCGTGGACACGAGTGCGCCGGTACAGCTATCAAAACAAACGCACCCATCAGCACGGCTGATGGATGCGATCTTCTTCTCAAACTCCTTGGTCTTCGGTCCGTTCGTGAGCCACCCGGATTCCAATACGCCCTGAATCTCGTCGAGCTCCTGCCGTCCGACATCGGGGCTGCCGAAAGGTATGTTCATTCGTCATCCTCCTGTTCACCGTCAGGGCCGATCAGCCGACCCTTGATCTCATCGTACCAGATCGCTCTCGCCTGAATCGTCCTCGTCTTACAGACCCGGACACGCTTCCCTTCAATGCCGAGCTTTCGGATGAGGTTGAGGTAGTCGGTTTCATACCGACAAGCAATCAGCACATAGTCGTACTTCTCGTAATGGATGAGCTCCATTTCCTTCAGGGTACGCTCATCAACAGCCTTTTTCTTGGTTTCGTCGATGCCGAGCACGAGGTTGAGATCAGCCGTCCACGCAGCCAGCCCATCCAGCTCCCACTCGCCAGCCGAGGTGTTGTCCATGATGTTGACCGCTCGAAGTTCTTCCAGCGTATACCCGATGAGCATCTTGCAGGTGACTTTCGTGCTCCGATCCATCTCTTGCAGGATCTTCGCTCGCTGCGTGCCGCCGATCACGTTGTAGTTCTCGTCGATCAGGAAGATGCCAAAATCCAGAAGCGTTTCGAGCGATGCCTTCAGCTCATCTTTTTTCTTTTGGCTGATCTTCCGAGGGTTCTCAAACCCGAACTTCAGTTGTCCGACTTCAAGAGTTAATACTCGTATCTCCTTTGCCATTCCAGAACCTCCTTCTTTGTGCAAAGCGTGAACATCGGATAAGGCCGACAGGAGCCGTTTTAAGGCATAAAAAAGACACCCTTCATGGGTGTCAGGCATGATCCGTTTGGCGGCCTCCGGACCACTATAAATGCCATTCTTGCGGCTCTACTTGCAGCGTAATCGTACAATCATCCCTTATGCCCTGTCAATGCCCGGTTTTTGCCCGACTGGCAGGGCATAAGGGTGACTTTTCAGAAAGCGTCGATACCAAAAATGTAGTACGAGAGCCGCTCACAGGCGAAGTCGATGTCCTTGTAGACCGTCCGCTTATCAATCATCTCACGCTCTGCGATCTGGTCTGCGTCCAGCCGGTCTTCTTCCAGATACATCGCTGACAGGACACGATACCTTCTGCGTACCTCATCCCTCCCCGATCGCTCGCTTTGCATCCGGAAGAGCTCCAGCATAGCTTCGATGTGGTCAATCATGATCCGGGTTCGGGCCGCGCTGCGCTGGATGCTTTCAACCTTCACATTCTCTACCCCGGTAGTGGACAGCATTTGTCTGAACACATCAAACGCATCGTCATCGCAGATGTCAGCAAGCTCCGCAATGGATGAATTGCTATGCGCACGAAGAAGCGGATAGATCCGCATGAGCTTCTTTGTATTCCGAAGGTTGCGGTCGTGCCGTTCCTTTTTGCCCCGGTCAGAAGCCTTCTGGTACTCACGGATAGCAAGTTCGGCTATGTACTGAGCATCCTCCTTGCTGATTTCCCCTGCCATGTGCAGCCCTCCTTCCGACGGTCAGCAGACCTTGTTGTTGTGCCGGTACGATCTGGTCTTATTGTACTCGTGCTTCATCCGAAGCAGCTCTTCCGGATCGTTGCCGGTGTTGGCGACATAGCTGAAGGCGACCGCCAGAGCCTCCAGCAGATGACCGCAAGCGTCCTTTCGTGCGCCATCCTTGTTCCCGTTCGTGATGTTGCGCTTGTGCTCGAAGAACGCCCTCGATACGAACAGATTCAGCCATGCTACGATATCCGGGAGGTCCATATTGTCGTAGCCGTGTCCGGCCTGTCGGATCAGCTTCTCTATGGTGTTCGGTCCGGCGATCCGGATGTTCTCCCTGCCGAACCAATCGAGGATTCGGATGCAGCCGTCGATGAGCTCAACGGCCACACCTTCGGGCTTCTTGCTGCGGTGCTTGCAGTTCTCGATGTTGTCGTACTCCGGACAATCGAACTCATCCTTTGGTGCGCAGATGAAAGTTCCGCTTTCGGTGGCTTCTTCGCAAGCGAACCAGACATTGGGACGACCGGCGCGGTGCTCTTCCAGAGCCTCCGCCCATTCGGAGCAGATCAGAGCTGCGATCGTGCCGAAGCTGCGGTCTTCATCCCACCAGCCGTGATTTCGGGCATTCTCGTGGACTTCCTGAGCCATTTTGCAGATGTTCATCTTGTCGTTCACTCCTGTTTTTCTTCCAGAATCATGTTCAGCATCCGTGCGAAAGCAATAATGATACCGGTTATGGCTCCTTCTTACAGCCCGTGCTCCCGGCAGAAGGTTTCGTAGCACCTACGGGAGTGGAAGTCGTACCATGCGTCGCCGATCCTCTTGGAGAACCAGCCTTGGCTTTCGATGTGCTGCTGGGCTTCGTTGAAGCTGGGGCCGTTGTCGAACTCAACGACCTCTTCCTCACCGCACCGGGGGCCATCGCAGGTACAGACGATATTGCCAGCCTTGTGGATCTGGCCCCATTCGACCGTCTTACTCATTGATCCTTCCCTCGCTTTCCTTCGGGTCCCACGGGAACTCCCGCCTGAAGTCTTCTCCCATGAGTTTCTCGACGCTTTCCTTCATGAAGATCGGTATGCCGCTTTTTCGGCACTCGTTGTACAGATTGTCGATCCAGCTCTTTTCTGGCAAGATCTTTCCGGTTCGCTTTCCGGTTTCTGCTCCTACGATCACCCATCCGAGGGTTGTGCCATCGAAAGCTCCCTCCCCGAAGTCCTCCTGCATCGGCTCGACCGATACGAAGGTGTTGTGGCTCCGGGAGAAGAAGAACGGCTGCTTGGCCTTTGTGATCGTGGTGCCGTACCAGAAGTTGTCCTGAGATGGCAGTAAACCATCTTTTCCGAGCTGTAAATACCTTTCCGGGTTTTTTGTGAGGAAAAGGTACTTGTGCTGTGGAGCTTGCTGGCAGCTCTGAAAAACCTCTTGAATCCATTCCAGCGGCACCCAGTCACCGAATAGTTCCCCCATTGAGCAGACGAATATTGTTGCCGGTTCCTTCCAAGTTTTTGGAATGTCGAGGCGGTACTTGTGAAGTGTCGGTGCGAAGTCGAAGGGATAGGGTGCGGTCTGTTCGTTGCCTCTGCCCGTGGTTTTTGTCACAGGCTCATAAATCACCCAAAGAGGGCTTTCAGGCTCTCCGACATTTTCAAAGGTCATACCGCTCGTATAGCCACCGAAACGCTCGGCAATCCGCCGAGCATAGCAGTACGGGCAGTCATTCTTGCAGCCCGTAACGGGGTTCCAGGTGCTCCCAGCCCAGTCGATCTTGGTGTTCTTCATGCTACCTCACTTTCTGCTGCTTCCGGTCATTCCTGTACATGCAACCGCTGTATGATACCGAATCGTGGTTCTCTGCGCATGCATCGCAACACTCGTTGCACACCTTGTCACCGCACGGGGCTTCAGCCCAAGCAATGGTGGTGTCAACTTCGGTGTCGAAAGTGCCGATCAGCTCTCCGCAATGATCGCAATAGATGGGGAGTTTCACCTTTTCACCTCCTGATGGTTGGCATCTTGCTTACGATGCTCTTTGCGACGTTGATACCATAGACCACCTGCGGTTTGAATGCCGTATTGGGTCCCGTCTGAGTGTCGATCAAGCGCAAGAGTTCCTTTCTGTCAATCGGATCTTCTTCTCCAGTTGCGATCTTTTCCGCCCCCAGCATACAAGCGGCTTGGTGCATGATATTCTCGAAATCGGATACATCAATGCCAAGTACCCTCTCGTTGATGTGCCAGCCGTAGGCATCTTTTTCAATATCGCGAAGTTTCTCGATGAGCTGCTCTCTGGTGTATAGCACCATTTCGTCCTCCTTCATTCGATCTTGTCCATAAAAGAAAGCAGGACATAGCCATCGCCGATGAAACCCCACATCTCGCCATCGTCATCCATGTGGCAGACGGTCACGGTAACGGTTGCGCTGTCTTTGAGCCACCTGATGTGCTTTCCGCCGGGCTCCATCCGCACATGGAGGCGACCTCCGGAAACGTTCATATACTGGCCGCAGCCGTCCAGATTGCAGGTAAGGTACTCGCTTTTTACCCATCCGGATCCACTCTCGGTAACACCGGTCACGAGTACCCATCCGTCCTTCTCATCTTCGGCGGTGACAGAATCTCCGGCGCAAAGCCATCCGCTTACTTCTCCCCAAGGCTCTGTACGGATGTTGAGAGTGCCGCTCTGGATTGCTGCGTACATCGTGGTTTCTGCCGTTGCGCTTCCGTCAACAAGAATGAGGATCGCGGCCATTGCTGCCAAAATCTTTTTCACGTTCGATTGCACCGACCTTTCTTCTGTTTCACATGGGAATAACATCCCTTCACGGCTCTGGCTGCGGACATGAAAACCCATCTCCGATGACGGCGGTCGTTAATAAGGCGCCCATTTCCTTGATCTTTTAGAGCTCCCCGGAGCAACCAGTTGGACGCTTTGTCCCGAAGCGCGAGATACTGCCTCCAAGTTTCTTCGCAGGTGTCGGGAGTGAACTCGTGATTCATACACCATCCTACAATCGGACATTTGGGCCCATCCTTGCCGTTGCAGTCATAGAATTTAGCGATCTCTTCGGGGGTCATCCGTTTACTGTTCTTATCCATACATTACCTCGAATAGTAGAGCCGATTGATAGCCCGGCAGACGGCGTTCCCGATCGCTGCAAACGGACAGAAGATCAGGAACACCGGGCCGAGGATTAAAACGGCGACAAACTTCTTCAGAATCCGGGCAAGGGCCCATCGCTGATACCGGTCGAGCATTACTCTTCTACACCCAAGTCAACGTCGTCGTCGGAGTAGTCATCGCTGTCGAGCTCGTCAAGGTTTTCGTCCTTTAGGGTGTCGGTGGGTTCGGCCTCTCCGTCCTCATCTTCGGGCTCTCCGGATTCGTGGTCAGGAATGCTGCCAAGGCAGATCTGGTTGCCATCTTCATCACGGGCAATGTTGTCGCTGGCTTCCCGAACGACACCATCAGCATCGAACATGGAGATTTGCGCCCGGATGTCACGCATATACCAACAGTCGTTCTCTGCGTCATACACGAGCTCATACTCCCCGGACATCTGGCCGGACTTCTTGTCTTTTGTCTGGACGATGGACTGAACATCGTGCTCGAACTTTGGGATGATACCGGTACGGTACACAGACTCATTGGCGATGCCCCGGTTCTCGATGCTGATTTTCAGCTTGACGGTCACGGTTCCTTCGCTGGACTGGCTCATCTGCATGGTCTTGATCGTCTTATTGATGATCTCGTCCATGTCATGCTTCATAGCCTGCAAGGTTTCGCTCTCCAAGGTAATGGGCCTGATGCCGTTCATGTTTTCAATAACGCTCATTTTCTGATCTCCTTCTCAATTCTGTACAGATTTCTGATCTTTTCGATCACTTGGTAAGGGTGCAGCTTGACAACCACACGAGGTCTGTCGGAGTACATCTTCTTGGCTCTCAGCTCGACCACTTGCTTATCGTCATCGAAGGCGATGCCGTTGAGTGCATCAATCACGCTCTTGCACACATTATCAGCATCCGGCTTCTTGGCCGGGAAGATCTCACCATCGAGCATGAGCTGGCGAGCTTTCTTGCTGACGGAGGCCGGGATCCCGAAGTACATCACCACAGACACCCTGATCGGCCCCTCCAGCTTCGGGAAGCGACCGTACACATACATCGCCTTCACCCGGTTTTCGTAGTTGACCGTTTTCTCCGGCGTGTATGCCATGGTGAAGCTGCTGCCTTTCGGCCTAGCAAACCTCGGACGGCCTTTCCCTTGCGGTTCCCCAGGTACGGTGAAGACTACATCGTCCATGTCATCACCCATCCTTTCCGTAGCCGGGGCAATCAGTCTTAGGCTCTGCGAAGTAGACCATGTAGTCCGTAGCCTTCTTATTCGCCCTCGGCTCCCGTCCCTGCCAGACAACATAGCCGTTGGCGGTCAGAATGGCGGCGAGCGTCCTCCGATCATCTTTCTCATAGCACCTGATCTTTCCGATGAGCTTTTGGTCCATCAGTCGTCATCTCCTTCCAGAATGGCCTTCATCTCGTTGAAGTTGGACTTCGCCTCGGCTCTCCGCCACGACGGACCGGAGTACACAACCGGGAAGCTGCGCTTCAGCAGACGATCGAAGATTCTGGCCTCTTCTGTGGTTTCGGGCTTCAACATCCGGTCAAAAGCCAAGTTGGTCGTCAGGATCATGGGCTTCTTCTCACTCAGCCGAGCGTCGATGTAGCTGAAAACCCGCTCCCGGCCAAATTCGGTTGATCTCTCGGCACCGATGTCGTCGATGATGAGCAGCGCGCACCGCCTGATCCGATTCATGTACGCTTCCTCTTCATCCGGATCCCGGAGCTTCAGCATCGTGTATGTCGATGTCATGAACACAGATTTACAACGCTGGATGAGCTCGTTCCCGATACAGGCTGCCGCGTAGGTTTTCCCTGTTCCGACGGAGCCGTGGAACAGGAGCCCGTTCCCTTTTTCAGCCATCTGGTCGAACTTCTCAACATATCTCCGGATCATGTGGAGAATTGCTTTGTTGTCAGTTCGCTCCTTGAAGCTGGAGAAGTTAGCATTGACGTACAGATCGGGGATGCCGCTCGTGCTCCGGAGCCGTTCGATCGTTACGGCCTCCTTCTGCTTCCGCTCCTTTTCGTTCTCGGCCTCGATCTCGGCCTTCCGGCACTTACATGGCGTATACGGCCTGAACTCAACATCGTTGCCGTCTTCACCCTTGATCGTCACGGAGGTTTCCTTCTTGGTGTGGCACTTGCCGCAGTAGAGGAAGCCATCCGGCCCGATGTAGTCGCCTTCTGCCTTGGCGTTCATCTGGTGCGATGTTGCCACCATGTTTGCGAGTATCTTGGCGTACATCAAATCACCTCCATTCAAAACGGGTTATCGTTATGCCATTGCTGCTGGGCTGGAGCCCTGAAGAGCGACGGGTTCCGCTCTTTCACGGCATCAACGACCCATGTGAGGATCGCCCGGTAATCGTCCTTGTAGGTCTTGCCTTTCGAGCCCTTGTAGTTATCGAGCAGCCGGATCATCTCAGCCGCCGCTGCCTCCCCGTACTCGCTGACCAGCTTTTGATGCTGCTCAACGGTCATGTGTACGAACTCTGCGTATTTCTTCTTCGGAGGCTTTTCTTTCTTGGGCTTCGGCTCCGGTTTTGGCGGTTCAGGCGGTGGATCTTGCGGCTTGATCTCCACTTTCGGCTCTTCCGGCTTCGGCTGTTTAACTCCCTGCTTCTTCAGGTTGTATTCCTTCCGCTTCCGCTCCCGTTCGAGGACTTTCCTCTGCTCAGACCTGTTGATCTGGCTTTTCAGCATTTGAGCTTCACTCCAGCCTACAATGAGAACCATATCTCCCGCCATCTCGATGAACCCGGCACTTAGAAGCGCCATTTCGATCTCATCCCTGCATGTTCCCTTTAAGAGATCCGGCGAGATTGTGCTCCATAACTGCGCCATGTCAACGAATCCTTGCTGGTCCGCTCCATAATCCGCAAACATCCAGATCTCATACAGGATGCCGTGTGCTTCGGCTACGGAGCAGCCCAAAGTGTGAGCCATCATCCGGAGGCGGAACGATTCTCCGCCTCCGGGCATGAAAATGAAGTTCATCCAAAGCACTACCTTTACGGGCGATTACAGATCGTTCAGATCTTCCGGAGGCGGCGTTTCGTACTCATCATCGTCGAACGGAGGATCCTGATCCGAATCAGGCTCCCGCTGGATGCTCTCACCCCGGTCGCGGATCTCGTCTACTATGGTCTTGTAAACGTCAAAGGTCATTGCCTGTGTGGAGCTAAAACCGTTTGCGAGGACTGCCTCCTTGACGATCTCGTTGCCCCGCTCTTTCCCGAACAGTTCATGGGCGAGCGCGAACAGCGCCTGTCGCTCTTCCTTGGTGATGATGCGCTGGCCCCCGTCATTTCCGCTCGCCTCTTCACTCACAGCTTCGATCGGGATAGCTCCGGAAGCGATCATCTCTTCCTCGGCGTACAGCCCCTCGTAGTCCTTCGGGAAGGCTTCACGCAGGGCCTGACTGACGGCGACTTTGTTCAGCATCGTGGCCGGCTTGCTCTTCCAGTTCGCCATTCCCTTGTTGTACTCAGCCAAGGAAACCTCTTTGTAAACGGTGCGCTCTTTGCCGCTGCGCAACACATGGACACGACACCAAGCACCGATCAGATTCTCGCCGGGGTAGAGGCAACAGCCTTCCTTCTGCACATATTCGGTCCCTCTGGTGACGGTGATGCCATCCTCCTTGCAGATGTAGTCCGGGTTGCAAAACGCCCGGTTCAGATATGCCATCTTGCCGACAACCATCTGAGCCGGCTCTTCTTTGCTGTACTTAATCAGGTACACCTCACCCTGAACCAACGGGTTCAGCCGCTGGGCTTTGCAGGTGTTCATGTAGAAAACAATCTCCTGATCGGTTACATACTCTGACTTACCACGGACGAGGTACTTCTTGACGAAGGCCATATCGAGGCTGACCTTCTGCCCTGATACCTCGTAGACTACTGACAGGGCGTTGCTCTCCGCCACGCTCAAATCGTTGCTCATTTCGCTCACCTCACGCCACTCACGCTCATGCGCACAGTTTCCCGGTACTTGATTCCGGGAATCTGGATAGTTCCGTTGGATGCCTTAATCAGTTTCATGATCGCCTTTTCATCGACCGGCCTGATGACCACACCGGACACGCTGATCGGTACAGTATCGTGATCCATGAAGATGATCTCATAGTCCTTGCTGGTACTGATCCCGGCCACCTTTGGGGTGAACGCCTGAACAACTGTGTTGGAGCCAACCTGCTCGGCCACGGTTGCCTGTGCAAAAGCGAGAGCGGCAGCTTCATCGTCTCCGTTCTTTTCGGCTTTGATTGCTTCTGCCAGCTTCTTCTCAGCTTCCTCCTGTGCCAGTCGGCGCATCAGCTCTTCCTGTCTCCGGGCTTCTTCCTGCTTCCGTCGGAGATACTCGGTCATCTGCATCTTGCAGGTCTTTTCGGCCTTTAGAAGTGGGTCGAGCATCTCCTTCTCACGGGCGCACACGGCCTGATGGGATTTGTGGGCTGCCTCCTTCATGGGGGCGAAGTAGTCCTTGACGGTCTTCATGTTGGCCTTGACCGTCTTAGCGAACTCACAGGCTTCCTGATACTGCTGATCGTTCTGGATGGATAGGGTGGCTGCGTCATTTTCGATCAACGATATGTTGATCTGCATTTCCTGTTCCTGACTGTAAACTGCTGCTTCCATGTGGTTCCTTACCCTTTCTTGTATTTCTGAATATGGCTGTATACGGTCATCAGCGCCCCGAAAGTAGTCCACGCTTCAGCCCCGCTGGCCTTATCAGTGATATGCACCTGATGCTTCCCGGTCTTTTTCAGATGGAGCACGGCCTTCCTGTCAACCGCGATCCCATGGGATGCGAGGGCTGCTTCGTATGCTTCGAGCTGTACGCTCGTGAGCATCCGATTCACCTGAGCGGTGGTCTTCACATCGACCAGCCACCGTTCGCCCCTGACATTGCATATCAGATCGAGCGTCCCGGCGTATCGGTAGACCCTGTTGTAAGCCATGGTCTCGCTCGCCAGTATCTCAACCCTATTCTCCTTCACCCATGCCAAAAAGCCGCCGAAGTAACCTCTGTGCTCCGTCTCGCAATCCTCGATGCCGTACTTTGCGAAATTCTCAATGGCTTCGTGGACTGCGCTCCCTCGTGCGGCTGCCAGATCGAGGATCTCTGCGTCTATCCCCTTGTACATCGAATCCGACAATGGGCGCATCAGTTCAGACACGCTGGGAATCCGTGTTCCGTACAGCCAGTAGGTGTGGTTCTTCTCCTTGAACTCCAGTTCCGGAAACTCCGGTACTACGAACAGTTCACTCACTCGCTCCCTCCTTAATCTCGTACTCATAGCCGAGCGCCCCGATCAGGAACTTCAGCTCCGGGCGGACACACTCTTTGTGGATTTCTCCACCCGGAACCCTGAGAAAGTGCTGACCGACGGTCACGCAACGGCCACAGATCTTGCAAGTTCGACCATCTCCGGTGCGATTTCTCGCAGTTTCCGAAGCTGCTCCGGGGTAATGCCTAATCGTTTCCATCTGGATTCTTCCTCCTTTTCGAGCTGCTTCGCCATTCGGTATCTGGCAAGACATTCAGCCTCGAACTCCCTTTCCCGGATCACATCCGGGAGAAGAAGCGGCACATAGTCCAGTCCGTTCCCCTGAAGCTCGGCTTTCCTGATAGCATAAGAGAGAGCGTCCTTGAACTCATCTTCAGACAACTCCCTCCCGATCAGCCGCTCCCCGTATGCCCGTGCTTCCATGATTTCCTGATCCATGCCCACCGTCCTTTCCGGCAAAAACGCCAATGTCGATCTTCCTCATCCGCCTGATGGCTTCGTCGAGCTGACTTTCCGTGCAGATGCCAAACTGCTCCCGGAGGTATTCCAGTGTTGCATTGACATCCACCAGTTTCACCCTTTCAGTGCTTTCTCACAGAGCATCCTTAGTTCGGACAAGACGATCATGATCTCATCTACCCGATCCCGCAGAGCCTCGAAGATCACCCGTTCTCCCTCGCAGCCGATGCCACTCAGACCGGCTTCGATCAGGGCGTTGCGGAATTTCTCCATGTTCCCACCTTCGGTTGTTTTCAGTAGTCTCAGAACCACCTTCTCGATCGATGTGATCTCCACGGCAATCGGCTGTCCCTTGCCAATCAGACAATCATTTGCGCAGTAGGCGTTCATGATCTCCGGCGCTTTGTAGAGATCGGACATCCTGACGATCACATCCACCGGGATGCACTTCGTAATGCCGAGCTCGTAGTTCGCCAGCGATGACACCGAGATGTTAAGCAGTTCTGCGGTGGCTTCTCTGCTGGATAACGCCGGATTAGTTTTTGCGGCCTCTTTCCTACAGCGAAAATAGATATTGTCAACCCGTTTCATAGAGCCGATTGCCATTTCGTTTTCATATCCTCCTTGGTAAACTGCTACTGGGATGAGAGTTTGCTGCACTTCTGGTCGAGCTGCTCATCAATGGCTGCGGCTAAATCATCCATGCTGACACCAAGCGCCTTTGCCATCCGACGGCCAGCCATGAAGGTCGGCAGCCGGCGGTTCTTCTCGTAGTCGGAAACAGTCTGCTGATTCAGACCGCTCAAACGACCGAGCTCACTTTGCGTCAAGCCGGACGCTTGTCGGAGCCTCCTGATGCCAATTACTTGCTTCTGCGTTTTTTTCACCCCCTAATTACTGCTTTATTTGTTTTACGTAGTTATCTTACAAATAAATGCTGTTGTTGTCAATAGTAAAAAACAAAAAGAGCGGTATAAAAATCACCGCTTTTAGATGTATAATATACTTTGGAGGTGTATTCCATGACTTTTCGTATCAGGCAGTTGAGGCTGGAGCGGAAAATATCACAGATGCAACTTGCGTCTGCCATCAATTCCAGTCAGGCTTCAATCACGGACTGGGAACTTGGAAAGAAGGAGCCAAGGCCGGAGATGCTCATCGCTATGGCGGATTTCTTTGATGTGTCGCTGGACTATCTCTGCGGCAGATCGGATGTACCGTATATCGTCCGTAGCTACATCACGCGGAATGGCGAGGTAATCTGCTTCACAACGGAAACGCCCTCCGACCAGCCGATAGAAGGGCGCACCGCCGAAACGGTCAGTTTTTCAGTTCCAGAGGAAGATCTCGTTCAAGTGCGCGGCAAAGAGCTTGAACAACTTGTTGCTTCCCTTGTGGACAAAGCCTTGAAGGATCGACAGTCAGCCGGACGGTGATCTGTCCGTTTTGCCGGGTGATCTCGATTTCAGCAATCGACATGCTCATTTTTCTCCTTTCCGGTACGACACCCACACCAGAATTATACCATCTGAAAAAGGGGTGCAGCATGAATTACTCAGACAGATTCCGCCAGATCATTCTTGAACGCCATATGTCACAGGCTGAGTTTGCCAAAGCTGCGAATTGCAGCGAAGCCTCCATGTCGAGATACCTAAGCGGAGCGAGCTCCATGCCGCCTGTCAGCGTCTTTGTTTCGCTGGCACAGAACCTCGGCGTGTCGATCGACTTCCTTCTCGGCTTCACCCGCATACCGCATCCTCGCACCAGCGACGAAGAGTTCGGCTATATCATGTACGACTGCTACTCCAGAGCTACCGACCGGGACAAGCTGCTCGTAGGGACCATTCTGAACAGCTATCTCACAGAGGAAGAAGTTACGATGCAGTACGACCTGCGGTAGTCTCCCCTCTCTCTTCCCCCATGCCCCTATCTCTTGCTCTTAGATACTTAGAGTTACTATACCCTATCGTTACTCTCTCTTTACTAAGTATCTATATATACTAAGTATATATATAGGGGCTGTTGACTTTCTCCGTGGAAATCTCCAAGGAAATCTCCGTGGAAAAAGTCTATTTTTATCAATATTCAAAACATAAAACGGGAATTTTCTAAAAAGCAATCAAAAAGGGGTTTCTCCGCGGAGATTTCCACGGAGATCTCCGTGGAGATTTCCGTGGAGAATTTTCTTACGCTATGAGAGAATGGAGGGTACAATGTCAGAACGGCTAAAGAGGGCAGCTTTGTATGTCCGAGTGTCTACCGCCTATCAAATCGACAAGGAGAGCTTGCCTGTCCAGAGGGAGGAATTGCAGAACTACTGCCAGTATGCTCTCGGCATAAACAGCTTCGAAATCTTCGAGGATGCCGGCTACTCTGCGAAGAATACGAGCCGACCGAGCTACCAGCAGATGATGTCCCGGATCCGGAGCGGCGAGTTCACGCATCTGGTGGTCTGGAAGATCGATCGCATCAGCCGAAACCTCATGGACTTCACAGCCATGTACTCCGAGCTGAAGGATCTCCATGTCACCTTCATCTCCAAAAACGAGCAATTCGACACCTCGTCGGCAATCGGCGAGGCTATGCTGAAGATCATCCTTGTTTTTGCTGAGCTTGAGCGGAAGATGACCGGAGAGCGTGTTTCTGCCGTTGCCCTCTCTCGTGCTAACGATGGAAAATGGAACGGTGGTCGCTGCCCTTACGGGTACACCCATGCGAAGGGAACAAGCGTGTTCACCGTCAACCCCGAAGAAGCGAAGATCGTCGCGTGGATCTTCCAGACATACAGCGAATCCGGAACGGTGCTCTCGATCACCAAGGAACTGAACAGGCAGGGACTGAAGACGCACTACGGAGCGTGGAACACCAACTCGGTATGGACGATCCTGACAAATCCGTTTTACTATGGAGCAATGCGCTACAACTACCGAAACGAAAGCAAGGGGCTGTCTAGCTGGTCTTTCCGGCCTCCTGAGGATGTCATCATCGTACCCGGACACCATGAAGCAATCATCACAAAAGAGATGTTTGACATCTGCCAGAGTAAGCTGGATCGGAATAACCTGAAGAAGCGCGGAACCTTCAAGACTTATAAGCGGAAAAACGTTCATGTGTTCGCCGGCCTCATCACCTGCGGTCTGTGCGGCAGCCAGTACAGCGCAACCGTTGACCGGAAGCGGTCGGACGGATGGAGGCCATCGGTCTATTTGTGCAGCAAACGCCGGAAGAGCGATAGCTGTACCAACAAGTTTGTATCGGAAATCACCCTCGGCCCATTCGTTCTGAACTACATCGCCAATATCGTCCGGGCTCAGGCTTCCTTCGGAAAGTCCACATCATCAGCCGTCCTCCAGAAAAAACTGCTCCGTGGGCCGGAGTTCGCGGATATCGATCACATCGAGCAGCCGGGTCTGGATGCCATGCGAGAGTTCTTCATGTCGGAAAAGTACGGCGTGTCTGAGTTCGAGCCGTCAGAGGTTCAAATATCGACTGAGGCCACCGAGCGTGATCTTCTGGACAAGGAGAAGCGGCGCATCGAGCGCGCAATTACTCGCCTAAGCCAGCTCTATCTGTATGAGGACGATCCAATGCCGCAAACGGAGTATTTTATCGAGCGGAAGAAACTGAACGACCAGCTCGATCAGATCGACCAGCGAATACAGGAGCTCGACGATCAGGCTACGGCTGATAGGAACATGAGTGATGCTGACTTCATTGCGAAGGCTTCGTACTACGCATTGACCCAAGAGATCCTCAACTCCCGCCATGTTGACTACATCCGAATGATTAAGTCAACCGACCCGCAGATAACAAAAGAGTTTGTTAATTCGGTCTGCTCAAACTTTTGTATTTTGGACGGAAAAGTCACGTCAATTCGGTTCAGAAATGGCATAGAACACCGCTTCGTTTACAAGCAAATCGAACCGGCAGAATAACGAAAAAGCCGGACGGCATAAGGATTTCACCCTTGTCGTCCGGCTTTGTTTGGTTACTTGTTTAGTATCAGCATGGCATCCCCGAAAGAAAAAAACCGGTAACGTTCCTTCACCGCCTCACGGTAGACGCGCAGCGCCTCCTCACGCCCCATCAGGGCGGAAATGAGCATCAAAAGCGTGCTCTGCGGCAGGTGGAAGTTGGTAATCAGCGCGTCCGTCGCATGGAAGGTATAGCCGGGCATGATGAAGATGCCCGTATCCCCGCTTTGAGCGCGGATGATTCCATCCTCGCCGGTGACGGTTTCCAGCGTGCGCACGCTGGTGGTGCCTACGCATACGCAGCGGCCGCCCGCCGCGCGCGCGGCGTTGATACGCGCCGCGGCTTCCGGCCGCACCTCATAGTGCTCCACATGCATGTGAT
>ERZ772821.216-NODE-216-length-56958-cov-6.705569_pt1 | contig 56958 bp, 48 predicted proteins | sample MGYA00580859_ERZ772821 | MGnify/ENA primary metagenome ERZ772821 (study PRJEB29015, sample SAMEA2737674) | human gut metagenome | biome: human gut; feature: human-associated habitat; material: faeces | place: China | collected 2012 ...
GATGGCCAGGCGCAGATCCGCCAGCGGCATGCTGCCCAGCACGCCCAGCGCGCTCCTTGGGCCGATGCCGCTTACGGAGGTCAGGCGCTTGAACATGTCGCGCTCCTCCTTCTGGCAAAAGCCGAAGAGCTCCATGGCGTCCTCCCGCACGTTCATAAAGGTATACAGCGTGCATTCCTGCCCGGCGGCAGGCAGCACGGCGAGCGTGTTCATGCTGCACATCACGCGCAGGCCCAGGCCGCCGGCGGTCATCACAACGGCCTCGCCCTCGCTTTTTTCCATCAGGGTGCCCTTTACCATTGCGATCATGTCAGCGCCTCACTTCATTTTAAACTGCTCGCGCGCGGGACCCGTGGCGGCATGGGTCAGCGCGATGGCGATGGCATCTGCCGCGTCGTCGGGGCGGGCGATGTCCTGCATATGCAAAAGGAGTTTTACCATCTGCTGCACCTGCTGCTTTTCGGCCTTGCCATAGCCTACGATGGCCTGCTTGACCTGCATGGGGGTGTATTCATACAGCCGGTCGGTATACTCGGCGCAGGCGGCCAGGCTCACGCCCCTTGCCGCGCCCACGGTGAGCGCCGTGGTCACATTGCGCGCAAAGAACAATTCCTCAAAGGCGATCTCCTCCGGCCGGTACTGCCTCAGCAGTGCGCGCATATCCCGCCCGATCTGGCACAGGCGGTCGGGAAAGGACTGCTGCGGCGTGGTCAGAATGCAGCCATAGTCCACCAGCCGCTGCCTTCCCCGCTCCGCCTCAATCACGCCCCAGCCAAGCGTGGCCAGTCCGGGGTCGACGCCCAAAACAATCATGCGCCACGCCTCCTTGTCTTTGCTATGATACAGGTTTTAGGTACGGTTGTCAAACATACGTTCGACCTTTCCGCGCATCACAAAGGGGCCGCCGCCCTCCGGCGGCCGCCCCTTAGCAAGCTCCCGGCAATGGCGCCGTCAGAGCGTGCGCATATAGTTGGCAAAGTGCGCAAAGACGATGCCCGGTTCCTCCAGCGTCGTATCCCAGCGCTTGACCCATTCCAGCGAATAGAACCCGTCGTAGCCGCCATCCTTGAGCACGCCCACGATTTCTTCCAGCGGCACGTCGCCAAAGCCAGGCAGGGCATAGCGATAGCCGTCCGCCGTGGCGGTGCTGTCCTTGAAATGGGTATGGCACAGCCAGGGGCGCAGGTTCTGATAGGTGGTTTCCGGCTTTTCGTGCATGAAGCGGTAGGGATGATGGACATCCCACAGGACACCCACGCCCTCGCAGCTGATGGTGCTCATCAGCCGGGCCAGCTTCTCACTGTCACTCCACACGCCGTTGGTCTCAATCAGCATCTTCACGCCGTGTTCCAGCGCGTAATGCCCCATCTCCACCGCGCGGTGCTGCACGTAGCCCTCGTCCACCGTACCGGCGGGCTGAGGAACGGGCGCGGTCGCCATCACGCGCACATAGGGCACGCCCAGCTTCTGCGCCAGGTGAATGTAGGCCCGGATTTCCTCGTTGGTGGTCTGCTCCGTTTCGCGCAGATGAATGCAGCAATCGCTGTCCAGGCAGGGGATGGCCAGGTTCAATCGGGCAAGCTCCGCCTTGGTTTTGTCCAGGTTTTCATCCGAAAAGGCGGGAATGCTGGGAACCGAGATATCGTTGCCTACGCCGCGTACCTCCACGCCGCCGTAGCCCAGATCGCAGGCGGTCGCCAAAATCTCCCGCCAGCTCCAGCGCGGACAGCCCAGGGTGGAAAAACTGATCTTCATGGCCGTCACTCCTCAAACTTGCATATCGGTTATTGGTTATGATATCATTGCTTCATCCATTGGTCAAGCCCTTCGTGGCCCGCGGGCTCCGATTGGCGCACGTTTGTTTTTTCAATACCTATGGAATGAAGGAGGCTTTCCATGAGCCGACGCAGGCGTTCAAGACGGGGCGTGTCACTGGGAACCGTCGTGATGCTCCTTTTAACCATCGTGGTGCTCGGGGGATTTTGTGCCCTGCTGCCCAGGCTGACGGGTACCACCGATGTGCGCACCAACGCGGCTGAGCTGGCGGTGGCCATCGATCAGTCCCTGTCCCAGATTGCGGCATCCGGCGTGTCGCTCGTCGGGCCCACGCCACAGGCCTCCGTGCTTCCTCCCTCCGAGCTAGCCACCGCCACACCCACTCCCGCAGCGCCAACCGAGCCGCCTGAGCAGCGCTTTTCGCTGTGCGCGGCAGGCAGCATTCAGATCAATTCCAATGTGCAAAAAGCGCTGACGGACGACGATACCTACCGCTTCGACATCCTCTTTGGCGACCTGGCGGGCGACCTGGCGGCCGACCTGAGCATCGCCACGCTGGAAAACAACGTGATTGCCAGCGCGAAGCTGAGCGATTCCAACATTCCCGCAGACGTGCTCGCGCCTCTTCACGCGACGGGCGTCAACGCCTTGTGTCTGGGATATTACGGCGCGCTCAACGGCGGCGTCTCCGGGCTTGTTGAAACCCAGGAGGCGGTATCCGCCGCAGGAATGACGCCCTATGGCGTATATGCCTCGCAGCAGGAGCGCGACAGCCTTACGCTGGTGGAGGTGAACGGGATTTCCGTGGCGCTGCTCAGCTACCAAAACGAGCTGACCTCCTCTGGAAAGCGCCAGACCACCGATGAGGAGCAGGCATTCGTCATCGCCAGCCAGCAACTGCCCGTGATCGCCGACGATATTGCCAAAGTCCGTCAGGCGGGCGCGAAGGTGGTCGTGGTTTCCCTGTGCTGGGGCAAGGCAGGGGCCACGGCCCCCACCAGCACCCAGACGGAGCTTGCCCAGGGCATCGCGGACGCGGGCGCGGATATCATTCTGGGCACCCATTCCGGCACGCTGCAAACGGTGGAGATTCTCACGGCCGATCGGGGGGATGGCAAGTATCACCCCGTGCTGTGCGCCTATTCATTGGGCAATCTGTTTACCTACGACCGGGAAAAGCGTGCCACCCTGGCCAGCATTCTGCTGCGGTCCGACGTGGTGTACGACCCTGCCACCGGCTGCGTGGCCTTTGACAACCTGAGCTATACGCCCACCTATTCCTGGCGCGGCAAGGAGGATGACGTCACGCGCTACCGTGTGATTCTCAACGACGGCCAAACCTATCCCGACTATGTGGACGATACCCAGAAAGGCGTGATGGAACGCTGCCTCACGCTGGTCAACGACGTGATGGCCGATACGCCTGTGCCCATCGCCCAGTGAAAACCCGTTTCTTTTCCCTGCCCGATGTTTTGGCAGGTTTGCAGGCAGCTCTGCTGGCGAAGGCATGCCGCATGGGCCGGCACCGGCCGCGCCTGATCTGAAAGCAAGCCAAATCTCCGGCCCGCGAAAGGGCCTGGTCCGTCTTTTCTGCGGCATCAGCCTCTGCTTCGATACCGCAACAAAATGGTATCGCCCGCCTGGCTTGTGCCCGTCAGGCCCTGCCCGGCGGCCTGCGTGGCTGCGCCCGCTTTGCTTGCTATGCGCTCTGGCCGTTCCGTTGTGGCCATTCCCGGCGGAACGGCGTTTTTTCTTCGCTTGGGTGTTGCCCGAAAAGCTCCCGGCTGTCAACGCTTGTGATCAACGGGAAAAGGGGCTTCATCCGGGGTGCTTCCCCCTGCGGGCAGCAGGTCCAGAAATGCGCGCATGGGGGCGCTGAATACACGTGTGCGCTTATAAAACAGGCTGATGCTGCGCTCTACGTCCGGGCTGTCGATGCGGTAGAAGTACAGCCGCTCGTCCGGCGGAGCGCTCACGGCCAGCGTATCGCTGATAAAGGCCGCGCCCAATCCGTAGCCCGCGAGGGTATAGGCTGCGAGCTGCTGGTCCAGCTGAAGCCGGATTTTCGGGGAAAAACCCGCCCGGGCGCACAGGTGCTCGGCCCGCTCGCGGGTGTCATTGCCTTCCTTGAGCATCAAAAATGGGGTGTCTTGAAAAAGGGAAAGCGGCGCGCGCGGCGTTTCCTCCCGAAGCAGATCGGCGGCGGAAAGGCGGAAGCGCGCCGCCGCTTCGTTGACCGCAAAGGCGCGCGGTACGGCCAGAATCACCTGTTCGCGTTTGAAAAGCCTCGCCTCGTACACCGCCGGGTCAAAGGCGCTGTTGTCTACGGCAAAGTCCAGCGTCCCCTCCTGCAGCTGCTCCTTCAGGCGGGCTGTGGGCGCTTCGTGCAGGCGCAGCTCCACACCGGGATAGCGTTCGGAAAAGGCGCTCAGCAGCGGGGGCAGCACATAAGAAGTAAACAGCATCGCACCGCCCAGCGTCAATACGCCCGTGATGCACCTTTCCGCGTCATCCAGATACCGGCGCAGATCCGATTCGATTTGCAGCACCTGCTCCGCCGCGCGGATGTAGGCTCTCCCCGCCTCCGTAAGCCCGATGGGCGAGGTGCTGCGGTCAAAGATCGTCGTGCCGATTCGTCCCTCGGCCTTGCGGATCATCTGACTCAGGGAGGGCTGGGAAATATAGAGTGCCTGTGCTGCTCTGGTGAAGCTGCGCTGCCGGTAAACCTCATACACATAGGCCATCTCATGTAACAGGGTCATGGTTTCCTCCAGTCATAGGCATTTACCTATAAGTCAGTTTGTAGAATTGGTATTTGAAAATAGTATACCAAATCGCTATACTGAAAGCAAGCCAAGGATAAGGAAGGAGCTATGATGCGGCTATGTATAGAACGGAGCACGATCTGGTAGGCGAAAAACAAATCGACCAGGAGGCGTACTACGGGATTCATTCGTTGCGGGCCGCGGAGAATTTTCCGATCACCAACCAGCGTCTGCCCGGGGCCATGATCGTGAGCATGGCATGGATCAAGAAGGCATGCGCACGAGCCAACCGCATGGCCGGTGTGTTGCCCGGGCGCATAGCGGATGCGATAGAACGCGCCTGTGACGATCTGATCGCCGGGAAGCTGCATGACCAGTTCATCGTCGACCCCATCCAGGGGGGCGCGGGTACTTCCACCAATATGAATGCCAACGAGGTAATCGCCAACCGCGCCATCGAGCTTTTGGGCGGTAAAAAAGGCGATTATTCGCTCGTTCATCCCAACGACCATGTCAACTGCGGACAGTCCACCAACGACATCTACCCCACCTGTGTCAAAATGACGCTGTTTCAGGCCTGCGAAAGCCTGCTGGACGGGCTGGACGTGTTGATCGAGGCCCTCTCCGAACGCGCCAAGGCGTTTGACGGCGTGGTGAAAATGGGACGCACGCAGCTGCAGGATGCGGTGCCTATCCGGCTTGGGCAGGAATTTGCGGCGTATGCCTCGGTCATGCGCAGGGAGCGCGAGCGGCTGGCCCGCGGGCGTCAGGAGATGCTGGTTCTCAACCTTGGCGGCACAGCCGTGGGCACGGGCATCAACGCCAACGCGGCCTATATCGGACAGGTGGTTCCGCTGCTGGCGGAGCTGACCGGTATTCCCTTCACCCAAAGCCATGATCTCGTTGATGCCACGCAGAACGCGGATTGTTACCTGGCGCTCTCTGCCGCCCTGAAAGGCTGTGCAACAAGCCTGTCCAAGATCTGCAACGACTTGCGGCTTATGTCCTCCGGCCCGAGGGACGGACTGGGCGAAATCAGTCTGCCCGCCCGGCAGAACGGGTCCTCCATCATGCCTGGCAAGGTCAATCCGGTCATCCCGGAAGTGGTCAACCAGATCGCCTTCCGTCTCGTGGGCTACGACATGACGGTCACGCTGGCGGTCGAGGGCGGCCAGCTGGAGTTGAATGCCTTTGAACCCGTGATTTTTGACAGTCTTTATCAGGGCATCACCATGTTCAGCGGAGGACTTCAGACGCTTACGGCTCACTGCATCCGCGGCATTCGCGTCAATGAAAAGGTTTGCCAGCAGGAAGTGTCCCGTTCCGCCGGGCTTGCGACCGCCCTGTGCCCCAAAATTGGCTACAACGCCGCGTGCTCGCTGGCCCGTGAGGCGTTGCGCTCCGAAAAGAGTGTGCGCGAGCTGGCGCACAGCCGTGGGCTTTTGACGGAAAGCGAGCTGGATACGCTGCTTGACCCCGCCGTTATGACGGAAATCCGCTCATGAGTTCCTCTTAAGCGTATCAGGGAGGCCCTGCGTCTTGGGTGCGGGCTTGCCGCCGTCTCCGGGAAGCGCCAGGACAGGCCGCCTTCGCGTCCTGTCCTGGCCGGCCCTGCCTTCTTTATCACCGGCAGGTTGCGTTCGTCCTTTCGTTTGTGCGATACATGCCCTGTCGCAGCATTCCTGAATTGGCAAAAGCTTCTTGACATCCATATAATTGATGGTTATAGTAAATATGGTATTTGATCCATCCGACGCTATAACAGGAGGGAAAAGAGGATGAACATCAGGAAATGGACGGGCATCGTGCTTGCGGTCATGCTGCTGAGCACGGTGTTCACTGCTGGCGCTGCAACGTTTACTCCTGGCGACTACGAGGCCTCCGCGCAGGGCTTCGGCGGCACTGTAAGCGTTAAGCTGACCGTGGACGAAGAAGCGATCACCGCGATTGAAATCACCGGCGAGGGTGAAACCCCGGCGCTGGGCGGCGCGGCCATCGAGCAGATGAGCGCGGCGTATGTGGGACAGGCCGACGCCGAGGGCGTGGACGGCATGACCGGCGCGACCATCACCAGCGACGCCGTCAAGGCCGCTGTAAGCAGCGCCCTTGCTCAGGCCAGGGGTGAGGCGCAGGAGGCGGCGCAGATCGCCTTCACGCCGGGCACTTATGAGGGCACTGCCGCCGGTTACAACGGCGACGTGGTGCTGAGCGTCACCTTCACGGAGGACGCCATCGAGTCGATCGAGGTCGTCTCCTCTGCGGAGACAGAGCATGTGGGCGATGTTGCCTACGAGATTCTGTTCCCCCAGATCATCGAATACACCTCCACCGGTGTGGACAGCGTCTCCGGCGCAACGTTTACCAGCCGTGCGGTCTTTAATGCCGTCAACGCGGCAGCGGAGCAGGCCGGCTGCGATGTGGCGGCGCTGCAGGCGGGAGCCAAGCCCTTCTCCTATGAAGCGCAGGACCCCATCGAGGGAACCTATGATGTGGTTGTCGTGGGCGCTGGCGGCGCCGGCATCGCCGCGGCCGCTCAGGCTGCGCAGAACGGCGACACCGTGCTGGTCATTGAAACCAATGCCGAGGTCGGCGGCAACACGCTGGTCTCCGGCGGCCAGTATCAGAGCGTGATGCCCTACCTGGTATGGGACCCCGAAGATCCCGACGCGACCACCGGCGTGGGCTTTGACGGCAACACCTACAACAAGGTCAAGTCCGTCCAGGGCTGCATCGACGAGCTGAAGGTCATTCTGGACTGGAACGAAGAAGAATTCGATGCGGATTACTACAAGGATCATGAGTATGTGGCCGGCGACATGAAGGAGCTTTCCAAGCATGGCGTTCATGCCGATTACCTGCCCGTCCTCAAGGAGCTGAAAAGCGAGATTCAGGCCTATCTGGACTGGGCGCAGCCGCAGCTGGACGCGGGCGTTCCGGAAAACCAGCTCACGCTCTTCTCCACGCTGAACCTGCATATCTTCCAGACCTATTACGGCGGCCTGCGCCAGAGCGCGGACGGCAGCGAATGGATCTATGGCGATATCGACCTGGTCACCCAGTTCATCCAGGACGGTCAGGAGCTCAAGCCCTGGCTGGAGGAAATGGGTTCCACCTTCGTGGAGGATACCCAGCCCACCCTGATCGGTGCGCTTTGGTATCGTGAAAACGAGTTCATCGGCGCTGACGTCGATACCGACGGCGACGGCGAGACCGAAAGCTACGCCGGGCGCTGGGGCACCTATTTCGTGGCTCCCATGAACGAGTTCCTCTCCGCGAACGAAGCCAATGAAATCATGCTGCGCACCACGGCCGAAAGCCTCATTACCGACGACACCGGCCGCGTGATCGGCGTGAAGGCAACCCGCTATGACGGCACGCCTGTCACCGCCTATGCCAACAAAGGCGTGATTCTTGCGACCGGCGGCTATGCTGCCAACATCGACATGGTGCTCGACACCAACGTCTACTGGTCCAGCGAATACCTGACCGAGGCCACCAAGACCACCAACCGCTCCTCCCTCACCGGCAGCGGCATTGATATGGCTGTCGAAGTGGGCGCGGCTACCACGGGCATGGGCTTCACCCAGCTGATGCCGATTTCCTGGGTGGATAACGGAAACCTGGCTTTCGGCGGCGGTAACTATGCCGTGTATATCAATCCCACCACGGGCAAGCGCTTTGTGGATGAGGGCTCTGAACGCGACGTGCTGTCCCTGGCCGAGTTCAAAAACGGCATGGAAGTCAACGGCACCAAGGGCGTGTTCATCGAAATCTACAATGCCGCCGAGCTGATCCCCGGTCCCATCCAGCTTGCTGAAGGCGACTATGAGGGCCGCTATTATACCCGCAAGGCGACCGAGCTGGGCGATCTGTTCGCTCAGATCGGCGTGTCCGCTGATCCCGACGTTGTGCTGGAGACCATCCGCAACTACGACATGGCTGTGATGGGCCAGGGCGAGTTTGAGGATGTGGGCAAGTCGATCGCTTCCCGCACCATCGGCGATGTGGAAAAGAACGAAGACGGCAGCTACAACGTGGATACCTACGATCTGGAAAACACCACGCTGCGCATCCGTCTGATGGCCCCCTCCACGCATCATACCATGGGCGGTGTTGAGGTTGATACCGAGCGCCACGTGCTGGATACCGAAGGAAACATCATCCCCGGCCTGTACGCTGCGGGCGAGGTGACCGGCGGCATCCATGGCGGCAACCGTCTGGGCGGCAACGCGATTGTTGAAATCTTCGTTTCCGGCAGGACGGCGGCCAATGCCGTTGCGGCTGATGCCGAATAAGGCTTCCTGACGACAGAAGATACCGGGGGAGCTGCAATCCGCGTAAAGCGGGGTTGCAGCTCCCCTTTTGTTTTGCGCATAAGCCGTGATCCGGCTGACGACGGGATGAGGTTTTGCCTCCTTCACGCGATCTCCCCGGTGTGCTTCGCCCCCTGATATGCGTCGTTAAGCCGGATGGCATACGGAACCATCGGACAGCCCGGCAAACAAGAGCCATGACATTTTTCTTGAAATGTTGTATAATTCTTAGGTCAGCACGCTTTTGATCTTCTCCCGTGCTTCAGAAAGGCGGTTTTCGATGAGAACGCACCGAATTCTTTCCCTTCTTCTGGCGGCTGTCCTTGCGCTGCTTCCCGGCTTCGCGCAGGGCACATCCGAGCAGGCCCTCCAGGAACAGGTGGATGCGCTGGTAGCGCAAATCGCGGAGCTGCAGCAGCAGGATCCAACGTTTGTCTACGATGGTGAAACCTATCATGTCTCGAATGGCACTCAATACGCCAACGAACATCTCAAGCAGACCGACGATTACTATCCTTTTTTTGATAAGCTGATGGAGGCCTCCCTGGCGCATAGTGATAAAATCGCAGAGCTGTACCTTCAGGAGGTGCGTTTGCTCAATCAGCTGGCCGTTCTCTGGGGCTATGACAATTACATGAGTTATGCACTTGAGGAAAGATATGGCATTGATGTTGATGTTGTGGCCTTAACGGACACGGTGGTGGAAAGCTTCAGCAAATCGTGGCAACCCCTAGCCTGGCTGGCCTATCTGGCAACCGAACCTGACAATCAGAAATTTCTGGATGAGGATGATTTCCTGAAGGAGGCCGCCGCCCTGTATGGCGAGCTCTGTCCCGACTATCAGCCGCTTCTGGAATCGCTGATCAATTCGGATAACTTGCATCTGGAAACAACAACGCCGCTCCTCTCAGGCGGCAGCACCAGCTTCAGATATGGAACCTTTGAGGTGGAGATCCGATCCTTCGATGATTTGAGCTTCTGCAGCATTGCGCTGCACGAGTTTGGCCACTACCTGCACGACACCTATGAAAACGAACTGGTAGTGGTCAACTATCCGATTAACGAAACGCACTCCATTGCCGGCACCCTTCTGCTCGCGGACCGCATGGAGGCGTTTTTCCGGGAGCGGACCGGGGATACCTATGGCGCCTATCTGACGCTGCGCTACCTGCTCACCTCGCTGAATGTGCTGTATTCCAGCATGCTGAATGCAATGATCAGCATTGAAGTTTACACAAACCCGGATGCGTTTGAGCCAAGAGACATTGCGCGCCTCTATCTGGAGAGCAGCCAGGCCCTGGGATACGACGCCGGTTATTCACCCGAATATCAGATGATACTGGGCTCCCAGTGGATCACCTCAACGACTTTGTTCCAGCTTCCCTTCTATGACTTCAACTATATTCTTGGTTCAATCAATTCCCTTTCCCTGTGGTACGAACAGCAAACCGGCGGGGATGCAGTGACCAAGTACAACAATCTCGTGCAGACACCCATTCCCGATATATCCTACTCGGAGTATTGCCGGCAGATGGGCCTCCCCGCTGTGAATGATACTGACTTGTATGCAGCGCTGGACACGTTCCTTTCTGAGAAACTCACCGCTCTGGAAGAAGAGGTATTCGGCGGGGAGTAAGGACCCAGCCCAGGATCTGTTCTCCCCCTTTATTTGCAAAACGCGCGCATGCCATCACCGGGATGATCCCCTCCCGCCTGCACGGTGCGGATCATTTTTGCGGCAAATCCATGACGGAAGTCAGTTCCTGAAGGAACCGTTCCGATGCCTTGGAGAACACCTGATAGCGTTTCCATACGATGGAGGGGGTGATGACAATTTCCGGGCGCAGGGGAAGAAAGCACAGCTGGCTGTCTCCGCTTGTATTGATGAGCTTGTCCAGGCAAACCGCATAGCCGAGCCCCTCTTCGACCATCAGGGAGGCATTGAAGATCAGGTTGTAGGTAGCGGCCACGTTCAGATGGGATACGTCCTGACGAATCTGCGATGAAACCGTCCATCCCTCGCTGCGGTCCTGAGCGGAAAGGATCAGCGGCTTGTCCCGCAGTTCCTCCGGCGAGATCCATTCCTTTTGCGCGAGCGAGTCATCCCGCCGCATCAAAACGCCGAAACGGTCCCCGATGGGAAGCGTCAATGCCTCATACTTGGTTCGATCAACCGGCCCGTACATCAGTCCGAAATCAATGAGTCCCTTATCCAGCTGCTCCGTCACAAACTGCGCATTTCCGCTGGAAATGTGATAGCGAATGTCGGGGCAGCTTTTTTTCATGCGCTTTGCCGCGCGGGCAAAATACCGGATGATATCCGTCTCGCCCGCGCCGATGTAAACGTCGCCCGCAATAGAGGCATCCGTCATCTGTACCTCGCTTTTGGCCTTCTGCACCAGCGTGAGAATTTCCTCCGCCCGCTTGCGAAGGATCATTCCCTCGTCGGTGAGCAGCACCTTGCGGGACCCCTTCGTTCCCCGAATCAGCAGTTGCTTGCCCAATTCCTCTTCCAGCGCCTTGAGCTGGACGGAAAGGGTGGGCTGGGAAAGATGCAGCGACTCCGCCGCCGCCGAGATGCTCTGCTCCCTGGCGACAGCCAGAAAATACTGTAGAATTCGAAGCTCCATGGCCGACCTCCCGCCTTGTTCTCGGTTCCAGTATAGCGTAAAATTCCATATCTATCAACTATGAAAAAGCATTATGAATAAGTATTTGATATGCATTTTATCATTGCTTATACTGGAAATGGAACATTCGCAACAGTGAGGGAGGTTGTTCAATGAAAGCGGGCAGGATGAGAAGGCGGATCGGCCGGACGCCTGCGGAGCAGCCGGTGGAACCTGCCGGCGAGATCATACCCCTATAGGAAGGACCCTGTTGCCGGATATCATGCTGGTGGTTACCTTGCTCACCAGCGGAAAGCTTATGCAAAGCGAACGGCAGGACCTGAGCATCTATCGCGCCATGGGTCTGCCGTGCACCGCCCTGAGGCGCAGCTTTTCCCTGCGGTTTTTGCTGGTTTCGCTTGTGGGCTCGGAACCGCCTTGAGCGCTGTGGGCACGGACCCGATCGTGGCGGTGCTGATGCGGATGTATGGTATCAGCAACTTTAGCTCCCATACGGCGTTGAGCGCCATCGTTTCCCCGTGGGGTCGTGATTGCACTGCTGTTCACCGTTTTGCCTGCCTGGCTTGCGGAAAGATCAAGCGTGCACGGCTTACCGAACTGATGCAGGCGCCATAGATTTTGAAGGGAGCGGGGCGCTTTCTCCCCTCCCATGGGCTCGGAAAGACAGGAGAGCGGCATGCATGGCACCGGCATCAAAACGCCGGCATCCATCGGCCGCTTTGTCTGTTTTTCCGGCCCTTTCACGGTTTATTTCCTCCGGTAATTGGACTGGCAGGGATACCGCGGGTCTCCAGAGAACCGTTCTTGCAAGCAATATTCATAGTTTTTATCTAGTAAAGCCTATTAAATATAAGTATTTGCTATGTTCCCTGCTTCCGCGTATACTGGCATTGTCAAAAGAGGGATCCAGAAAACGATCTGGCAGAGAAGGAGAGGGAACGTCGTGACAAAACCTGGGATTCTGCTTTTAAGTATGGCCCTTGTCTCTTGCATGCTCCTCACGGCGTGTGCGGATTCTTCCGCGTCTCCTGCCGGAGCCAAGGATCGAATCAGCAGGAACCATCCAGCCCGGAGCGCGGAAGCGCCGCAGTTGAGGCAACCGAAAAGCGGGAACTGCTGGTTCGCTTCGCAGTGGAAAAAAACCCTGTTCTGGAAGGCTGGGGCAACAAGATTGTCATTATCAGCGACGGAGAGTGAAATCAGTACCATGGAAGGCAAAATGAACGTTCAGGATCTGGTCCTGAACCTGGAAGCCGCCGGCTTTGAAGCGGACGGGATTGAAGAGTACCTCGCCTGCTGGAGGATGGGGGACATCAAGGAACAGCTGACACTCCTCTCCAGGCAACGGGCCGTCATACTGGATCGCCTCCACCGGGAGGAAAAGCAGATTGACTGCCTGGATTATCTGGTCTATCAGATTGGAAAAGGCAGAGTGTCAGCCTAGCTTGCGACGGACGTCGTACAGGAAGGGAGAGGAACATTATGAAAAGGATTCAGCAGCAGACATTGGATCAGGAGCGCGCCCTGTATGGCATGAAGGACATCGAGGTGGTCGATTGCGCGTTTGACGGCCCCGCCGACGGAGAAAGCGCCTTGAAAGAAGGCGCCGGTATCAAGGTAGAGCGTTGCTATTTCAACCTGCGCTATCCGTTCTGGCATGACCATGGGCTGGTGATCCGCGACAGCCGGATGACGGAGCTTTGCCGGGCGGCGCTGTGGTATTCCGATCACATCGAAATAACCCATACCGCGCTTCACGGCATCAAGGCGCTGCGGGAGTGCAGCGAGGTGACGATGCGGGACTGCGACATCATCTCTCCGGAATTCGGCTGGTCGGTTCATGGCATCACGATGGAGCACTGCACCGCACAGAGCGAGTATTTCATGATGCGCTCCACCGACCTGCATTTTACCGATGTAACCTTCAAGGGAAAATATTCTTTCCAGTACATCGAAAACGCGACCTTTGACAACTGCCGCTTCGATACCAAGGACGCGTTCTGGCATGCCAGGAACGTGGTGGTGCGAAACAGCGTGGTCAAGGGAGAGTATCTGGCGTGGTACTGCGAGAACGTAACCTTCGACCACTGTACGATCATCGGCACCCAGCCCCTGTGCTACTGCAAGGGTCTGCGCCTGATAGACTGTAAAATGGAAGACGCGGATCTTGCTTTTGAAAAAAGCGATGTGCACGCCACGATCCTCACACCGGTCATCAGCATCAAGAATCCGTATTCCGGCCATATCGAGGTTCCGGCAGTGGGCGACATCATCCGGGACGATGAACGCGCCAGGTGCGAGATTACCTGCCTTGAGGCAACAAAGCAAAGAAATGTATGCTGTGCGTAAACCGGCATGCCACGAAGTCTGCCCGGCGTTGCCAAGTCAGGAGAAGCGGCATGGAAAGCGATTTGCTCAAGAAATTTTGCATTGTTTGGGCTTCCGGCGGGGGCCGCAGGGACGCTCACCGTTCAACGGACCCTGGCCCATGGGCCGCGTATGGGCATTCTGACGGGGTTGGGCGCCTCTGTAGCCGACTGCTTCTATGCCGTTGTCGGCGCCTTTGGATGGACATGGATCTCGGTTTTTTGATGCAGCGGCAGACAGCCATCCCTATTGTTGGCAGAAGCTTTCTGCTGTTGCGGGGAATCCGCCTGTGTATCTTCGTGCCGGGGAAAACGCTGTTTTTTGAAGAAAAGTTTTACCGATTTTCTGATTATCTTTGCAAATCTCCGCAAATGCTGGAAAGGCTTGTTATATCAAGCATTTCCGGCATTTTGCGTTTCGGAAGATACCCCGCATATCATGGCATTTCGGAGCCTCATTTGGCGTTGAAAAGTAGTAAAACCGTAGTAGAAACGGCGGCTTACTATCGTCCCTGTTGGAGTGCTACCAAGTGAGAATACAGGCCGCCCTTCGCCATCAATTCAGCGGGTGTACCCATCTCACTGACCTTGCCATCATCCAGAACAACAATCTTATCAGCATTTGCCACCGTCCTCATAACCATCTGCCTGGAGAAGAAAGGATATACATTGAGAGGGCGGTCCGCAGTTTCAATCACAAAACTGCAGACCGTCTGTGATCCCTATTCGTTTATGTCAGAGAATCACGCCCCTGTGCCGTTCAGCCGCCACTGGGCGCTCTCATTCTGCAGTTCCACCATGCGGCGGTAGAGGCCTCCCGCCTCCATCAGCTCCGCCGGTGAGCCCTGCTGTGCCACATGGCCGTTCTCCAGCACTACGATGCGGTCGGCTCCCGCTACAGTGCGCATTCGGTGGGCAATGACCAGCACCGTCTTGCCCTGTAGCAGGCGGGAGAGGGCGCCCTGCACCTTTGTCTCGTTCTCCACATCCAGGCTGGCGGTGGCCTCATCCAGCAGGACGATGGGAGCATCCTTCAGCAGGGCCCTTGCGATGGAAATGCGTTGCCGCTCCCCACCAGAGAGTTTCGTCCCGTTCTCCCCGATGGGGGTGTCATAGCCTTGGGGCAGACGGCTGACGAACTCGTCGCAGTTGGCGGCTTTGGCAGCGGCGCGTACCTCCTCGTCTGTCGCGCCGCGCTTGCCCAGACGGATGTTCTCCATAACGGTGTCATCAAAGAGAACCACATCCTGGAACACCATGGAGTAGTCAGTAAGAAGCACTTCCGGGTCCACGGTGGAAATGTCCACGCCGCCCACGGTAATGCGGCCAGCCGTAATATCCCACAGCCGGGCGGCCAGCCGCGCGCAGGTGCTCTTGCCGGAGCCGGAGGGACCCACCAGCGCCGTGACCTGCCCCTCTTTAGCGGTAAAGCTCACATCGTGCAGCACTTCCTTCTCGCCATAGGAAAAGCGCACATGGTCAAACATGATGTCGTGGCCTTTGGGCTGAAAGACATCCGCCCCCGTGGCGATGGGCGTCTCGTAGATCTCGTTGATGCGGTCGGCGGATACTTGGGAGATGAACATCTCCGCGATGAGGGCCAGGCTCTGGTCAAAGGGCGCATACACGCGCGTGATGACCAGCAGGAACAGGAACAACAGCATGAAGTCGATCTGCCCGGACAAGATCAGGCTTGCCCCCGTCAGGATGGTGGTCGCTACGCCCAGGCGCATGATCACGCTGGCGGCGTTTACGAACAGGCCGGTGGTGAGTTCGCCCCGAATGGTGACTTTTTCGTGCTGGTCGATCTTCTCATAGAGGCCGGCCAGATACCGCTCCTCCTGGTTAGCGGCCCGGATCTCCCGGACGTTCTCCAGCGCCTCCTGGATTCCGTCGGAAACCCGAAGGGCGGCTTTCTTTGTTACCTCGGAACTCCGGGCTGCGATCTTCCGGCTGCCGAACAGCAGTCCAAAGGCCACCGGCACGCCCCACAGACAGGCGATCATCAGCCGCCAGTCGTAGATCAGCAGGCACACGGCGATGATGGCGGTGGAGATGTAGGCCCCGTACAGGTATCCCAGCACATGGCTCCACACATGCTCCATCCGGTTCACGTCCCCCATGATGGTCTCGGTCAGGTCCGCCAGGTCCCGCTTGCCAAAGTAGCCCAGGGGCAGTTTCCGCAGCCGCTCCGCCAGACGCAGGCGGGTGGTCTTGACCTCGCCGTACACCAGGCCATAGGTGGCCCGGTATTGCTGCAGGTGGGTCACAAAGGACAGCAGGACGAACCCCACCGTCAGGGCAACCGGCAGCACCGCCCCCGGCAGAGGCGCCCCATCCGTCAGGGTCTCCATAAAGGCTCCCATCAGCAAGTACAGGATACCCATGCCGCCCATAACCACCAGGTTAGTAATGACAGTCCAGAATGCGCCTGTCTTGGTATTCTTTAGGCCCTGGTCGGTCAGGGCATATTTGCGCTGAAATTTTTTGCTGAACATTTCGCTCACCCCTTTCTCAACCTTCGCTGGTGATCTTCCACTGGACCGCCCGGTTGTAGTCCGCCCACATCCTGGCATACAGTCCGCCGGCGGCGGTCAGTTGCTCGTGGGTCCCCTGTTCTACCAAGCGCCCCTGGTCCAATACCAGGATCTTATCTGCTCCCACCACGGTGGACAGACGGTGGGCGATCATGATGACGGTGCGGCCCTTCGTCAGCTGGACAAAAGCTTTCTGGATCAGGGCCTCGTTCTCCGGGTCGGCAAAAGCGGTGGCCTCATCCAGCACCACGATGGGGGCGTCCTTCAAAATAGCCCTGGCCAGAGCGACGCGCTGCTGCTCCCCGCCGGAAAGATAGGTGCCCTCCGTGCCGATTATAGTGTCCATGCCCTTTGGCAGTTTTTCTAGAATGTCACCGCACTGGGCAGCCATGAGGGCCGCTAGCACCTGCTCCCGGGTGGCCTCCGGCCGGGCTGCCCGGACATTTTCTAAAATAGACGCCTTGAACAGCCGGCTGTTCTGGAACACAAAGGCGATCTGATCCATGAGCACATGGGGGGCCATGTCCCACACGTCCACGCCGCCCACAGTGACGCTGCCGCTGTCCACATCCCAGAACCGGGGGATCAGGCTGGCCGCCGTGGTCTTGCCGCCGCCGGAGGGACCCACCAGGGCCACCGTCTGCCCCGGCTCCGCCGTGAAAGTGACGTGGGACAGGGCGGGGGTCTCCGACCCGTCATAGGTGAAACTCACGTCCCGGAACTCTACCCGGCTGCCTTGCGGCGTTTTGGGATGCTCCGGCGCCTTCAGCTCCGGGGCTTCCATGACCATGCGGATACGGCCCAAAGCGGTGCCGGCCAGCATGATGCCGGACGAAGCGAACATGATCCGCGCCAGGGCGGTAGAGATGATGGCAGAGAACACCGCGTAAAAAGCGAAGTCGGTCACAAACCCGGCAAAGCTTCCCCCAGCCAGGGCGCCTGGGGCCAGGAAAAGGGCCGCCGGCACCAGGAACACGAAAGCTCCCTCAGTAACAGTCAGATTGATGGACTGGGGAACCCGGCAAACATCCGCCTGATAGTGCTCAGCCTTGGCGCTGTACTCCTCAATAGCCTCCTGGAATGCCTTGAAAGAGTACACCGTCTGCTGGAAGATCTTCACCACCGGGATGCCCCGGACATACTCCGTGCCAGCCTTGGTCATGCGGTCTTGGGCTGCCTGGTACTCCGCCATAATCTGGGCGTTCTTGCCGCCCATCATGGCGAACATAGTGAGAATAGAGATCACTGCTGCCAGCAGGCAGGCGCAGCCCATCCGCCAGTCAAAGACGAACATCAATACCAACATGGCAATGAACAAGGTGATGGTGCCTACGATGTCCGCCAGATTGTGGGCCAGCAGAGTCTCCGTGTCGGCCGCCGCCGCGTCCAGCCGCCCCCGGATGAGGCCGGAGGCGTTGGCGTCGAAGTAGCCCAGGGGGGCATCCATCACATGAGCCACCCCCCGCTTACGGATGTTGGCCGCTGTGCGGAAGGCTGCCAGATGGGTACACATCAGCCCCCCGAAGTACAGCACAATACCACCGAATGCGGTCCCGAAGGCCAGCCACCCGTACCTGGCAACGCTCTGCGCTTCCATCCAGTTGGGTGCCGCGGCAATCAGATCCCGGGCGGCCATCCAGATACAGAGGTAGGGGATCATGCTCAGCAGCATGGAGACCGCCGACAGTCCCAGCCCCAGAAAGGTCAGCCCCCTGTGGTTCCCTGCGTAATCCAGTAGAGCCGCAATGTCACTCTTTTTCTTTTGCTTCATGGAAAAACCTCCTTATAAAAAGTTAGCGTCAGCTAACCGATATTCAAAAAAGATAGGACTCATCCCCCCATCAATTTTAGCCATCCGGCGGTGTAGAAGTCCCGAAGGTGATCCACGTCCTGCAGGGCCTGCTTTCGGGGCATATCATGGATCACGATCTCGAAGATGCCATTGAACATCCCGCTGGCGATAATGTGGCACAGGGATTTGTCCAGCACGGGAATGTCCCTCCCCAGGCGGCGGAGTACCTCCATGTACTGGAGGGTGTACTCCACTTCCACCTCCACCATATTGTGGACGAAGTGTTCGTAGCTGGTGCCCTCCGCGCGGGTGAGGAGCAGTTTCACCGGCTCCCGGTGCTGGCAGATATAGTTCACCATCCAGTGGACGTAGCTGCTGGATTCCTCCCCCATGTGGTCTGGCTGTTGCTCCTCGGGCAGCTCGGCAAAGGAGGTCTGGGCCTCCATGAACTTACCCATCAACGCCTTGGCAGGGGGTTCCACGATGGAGGCAAATAGAGCTTCCTTGCTGGAGAAGTAGCCGTAGAAAGCTCCGGTGGTCACCCCGGCGTTCTTCACGATCTGCCGCAAGGAGGCACCCAGAAAGCCCTTGTCCAGAAATTCATCCATAGCCGCCTCCTGGATTTTTTCCAGGGTAGTAGCAGTTGTCTCTTCCATTGGAGCGTCCTCCTTATAGCAATGTTATATAGCAATGTTATAATACAACTGACATGGCTGTTTGTCAATGGGCGGAGAAAACATTTTCTGTACGCACACGAAAATGCCCCAGCGCACGACAGTACACTGGGGCATTCGGAGTATAAAATTGCCGCTTATGGCTTTCACCGATAGAGATACGCCGCGCCGAACAAGCCTAAAAATGCACCGCCGATAATCTGAAAACCAGTTATTGCGCTCTGCTTAAGCAATAAATAACTTTGAGTATCTAGTGCTTGAAATTTGGCCATTTCAGCTACTATAAATTGTAGTATTGATAGAGGGGAAAACGAGGGAAGGGTTACGATAGCAAGCACAGCCAGCGAGTACCCACTGGCGGATTTTCGGTTTAGGGGGACCCCTGCCCCTAAACACAAAAATTGCTTGCTGGGATAGTCCCAGACCCTTATAAGAAACGGAGGCGAAGCGGAATGGCAAATCGGAAACGGAACATCCAGATGAAGTTCTGGGTGACGGAGGAGGAGAAACGGCTCATCGACGAGAAGATGAGCCAGCTCCCCACAAAGCGGTATGGGGCATACCTGCGGAAAATGGCGATTGACGGGTATATCATCCAGGTGGACACCACCGACATCAAGGAGATGACAAAGGCCCTGGGCTCCATCGGCCGGAACATCAATCAAATCGCCAAGAGGGTGAACGCCGGCGGCCCAACCTATCAAGCCGATATGGAGGAGATCCTGGAGAGATTGGAGCAGATATGGCAGTTACAAAGACGCATCCTATTAAGTCAACGCTGAAAGCGGCCATCGACTATATCTGCAATCCAGACAAGACGGACGGGAAGCTGCTGGTGTCCTCCTTCGGCTGCACCGTGGAGACCGCCGATATTGAATTTGCATGGACCCGCCGCCATGCCATCGACAAGGGCACGAACCTGGGCCGGCACCTCATCCAGGCGTTTGAGCCTGGGGAGGTCACGCCGGAGGAGGCCCACCGGATCGGCATGGAGCTGGCGCGGGAGGTCCTGGGCGGCAAGTATGAATTTGTCCTTACCACCCACATAGACAGAGACCACGTCCATAATCACCTGATTTTCAATGCGGTCAGCTTTCAGGACCACAAGCACTATCACTCCAATAAGCGGAGCTATCACTTCATCCGCCGCACCAGTGACCGGATCTGCAAAGAACATGGCCTGTCCGTCATCGTTCCCGGCAGGGACAAGGGCAAGAGCTACATTGAGCATCAGGCGGAACAGAACGGCACCAGCTACAAGGCGAAGCTGCGTGCCGCCATTGACCGGCTCCTGCCCGGCTGCTCTGACCTGGAGGACCTGCTCCGCCGCCTTCAGCGGGAAGGGTACGAACTGAAACGGGGCAAGTACATATCCGCCAGGGCTCCGGGCCAGGAACGGTTCACCCGATTGAAAACCCTGGGCGCCGATTATGCCGAGGAGGCCCTGACCGCCCGGATCGCCGGAAGGCCCAGGCCCTCCCGCCAGCCCCAGCAGCGCACCGGGAAGCCCAGCCTGCTCATCGACATTCAGAACAATCTCAAAGCCCAGCAGAGCGCCGGTTACAAGCACTGGGCGACCATCGAGAATTTGAAACGGGCCGCTGAAACGCTGAACTTTCTGACCGAACATGGGATCTCCAGCTATGAGGAGCTGACCGAGCGTTGCAACGGGGCGGCGGCCGCCACCGCCAGGGTGAAAGCAGCCCTCCGGGCAACGGAGAAGGAAATGGAGCGGCTGACTCTCACCATGAAGCACGCCGCCACCTACCGCCAGCTCCGTCCCCTGTATGACCAATACCGCCAGTCCAGGGACAAGGAGAAATTCCTCCGGGGGCATGAGGGGGAGATCATTCTGTTTGAGGCGGCGGCAAGGGAGCTGAAACGCCTGGACGCCGTACCCCTGCCCGCCACCCAGCGGCTCCGGGCTGAGATGGACGAACTCACCGCCAGGAAGGCCGCCCTGCAATCAGAACATAGGAAGGCCCAGCGGGAGGAACGGCAGTATGACACCCTCCGTCAGAATGTGGAGGCCCTGCTGGAAAAGCCGAGGGAGGCCGAACCGCAGAGGCAGCGAAATAACGAGCTGGAATAGCGGAGGTTGTGCGCCTTTACCAGACTTTTCAAAAAACCCTGGGCGCGGTCAGATTTTCCCGGTATAATGGAGGCAGGAATGGAGGTGCCGCCAATGACGAGAACCGAGGCTATCAAGGAATTTTTCAAGAAGGCAGTTTTGCCCGTCGCCATCGCCGGGCTGCTGTACTGCATTTTCAAATCCGCCTGCATCAGGAATGGAGAGCTGGATCTTCTCTGGCTCTGGATACTCTGCGGCCTGCCCTTCGGCATCCATCGGATGTGCGTGTGGATCGTGCCGGGCGGCGACTCCCTGGGCGGCGGCGCCGCCCTGTTTGTTCTGAACTTCGTGATCGGCGGCATCATCGGCGGCTTCGTCCTGGTGTGGCGCCTGCTGGTGGCGGCATGGTATGTGCCCCTCACCATCTACCGCCTGATCGTGGGATATTGAGATGGACAAATGATAGAGAGCCGGCTGGCATTAACCAGCCGGCTCTCCTCATGGTGTCCGCTCCAGAATAAATTTTGTTACCAGATCCGCATACTGTTCCAGCCGCACCATCAGCGCCAGGTGGCCGCCGGTCAGGTCGGTGACCACCGTGGGACTTGGCATCAGGGCGATCAGGTCCTCCCGGCAGGCCGGGGTGAAGGTGGTGTCGTCCTCGGACAAAATCAGTAGCACCCGCCCCTCCCACGGGGCAAAATCATTGCGGGTCATGCCAAAGTAGTGTTCTGCGTCACAGAGAAAGTCAATCATGTGCTGTTCATAGGGCTTGGTGAGCAGTTCCATCATAGCGCCGCACAGTTCCTCCATAGCGGCCTTTTCCTGGGCTGTAAAGCCATCGGTTTTCTTTTTCATCACCGCCCATCTCATCATCCGCTTGATGAGCGGAAACGGCAGGAAGGCAAGCCATTTTTTGAACTTCCGCTGGCTTTCGATTATCTTCATCAGATCCTGATACCCGGCCTTGCTCATGTTGCCGGACAGCGAGCAGGTGTTGGAGAGGACCAGCCCCTCCACCACTTCCGGGTGGCGGGAGGCGATGACCTGGGCCACTACGCCGCCCAGGGACTGTCCCACCAGCCAGACCTTTTCCTTCAGGTGGCGGAGTAGTTCAGCCACGGCATCGGCAAACTCGCCGTTGTCCCCGAACTGGAGCTGATAGTCAAAGGTCAGCACCGAAAAATCCCTGGCGAACCGGGCAAAGTGCTTATAAAACAGGTCGGACAGCCCAATGCCGCCCGTGAGCAGGACCAGCGTGGCTTTGGCCTTGGGATTTTGATAGTAGCGATAGGTAAAGAGTTTCCCGCTGCTGACCGTGAAGGCAGCGGTTGGATAAACCCGGCGAAATTCTGCAAGTGTCATGGAACTCCTCCTTTCAGATCCAGGTGAGCAGATACCCGTTGATTAAAGCAACAGCCAAAAACAGAAGAACTCCCCGCAGGAAAGCGTAAAAGTGTTTGCGGGGGTCCGCATATAATTCCGGACTTTCCTCGGTGCCGGAAAACCGCACCCGTTTTGTGTGCCGCCACCAAAGCAGGTCGATCACCAAAAAATCAAACAGATTCAGCGCCTGTCCTAAAAGCAGAGTGTTCAAAAAGTTGCCTGCAAAATATTCCTGCCGGGTGAGAAGCCCCATCGCAAACAGGAGCGCAGTAAACAAAAGCAGATTTCCAGCGAAGATGGCCGCAGGACCTCGCTGCCGAATATTTCCTGATAGCTCCGGGCGGGCTTTCACAATCTTCTGTACCTCGTCCGGGTAAGTAGAAAAATTACGGATGTTTTTCTCGTCGCTCCCGGTGCCCAGCCAGCAAAAAGCCCAAAACAAGGAACACAGGAGCATACCCTCTGCCAGCAGCATTTGAACCATCTTCCATCTCCCGATTATTTGCGCCCCGCCAGCATCCGGGAGTCGCCCAGCATCATCATGGCCGCCCGCCGGCGGGAACCGAAAGCCTCCTGGGCGGTGTCGATGAGGTGCACGTCCTCATAGCCCATGTCCCGCAGCTCTTGGGCGAAGGCCTCCATGTCCCCGTACATGTGGGGCTTCATCTCATCGTTGAGCGCAAAGACGCCGCCCTTTTTCAGCACCCGCAGGGTCTCCAACAGCAGAGCCTGCTTGTCCGCACCCATTACATTGTGGTAGACATAGTTGCTCACCACGGCGTCGAAACTCTCATCAGGGAAATCCAGCTTGTTCGCGTCCCCATGCTTGAATACGCACCGGGCCGCCGCGCCCTCGCTTGCGGCGTTTTTCTCGCACATGGCCTGGCCGTAGCCGTAGGCCGCGCCCCAATAGTCGATGCCGGTGACCTCAGCATCCGGCCAGGTCAGCGCCGCCCGGATGCTCAGCGCCCCGGAGCCGCAGCCCACCTCTAAGAGGCTGCCCTGGCCGTCGAAATTAAGATGCGCGAGGACGGTCTTGTGCACCCGCTCCATCATCCCGCCTCCGCCGAAGGCATACTGTTTCCGTATCCATGTGATCCAGACCAGCAGGGCCAGCAGCGCCGCTGCGGCGACGGAGAACAGGACGCCCAGCGCGGCGATATGGAACACCACAAAGGACAGCACTGCCAGTACCACAGACAGCGCCAAAAGGGCGCCCATCACATAGAAAACAGGGTTTGACATCCAGCTCCCGTAATTCTCCCCATGCGTCCCAAGGTGGATCGCTGCTTCTTTTGCTTTCCTTCGTTCAACCATAGTTATCCCCACTTTCTCGTTATAAACGTTCAATTCTGTCGCGTAAGAGATCAATGATCTCCCTCTGAGCCTTCTTTCCCTCTGGATAAAAAGAAAAGCTGGGCCAACAATGACACATACCAGGTGCGATGTGAATTTGACAGGGCACACCGTATTTCTCAAACGCTTCGGCAAAGTATTCCGCTTCCACGGAGAGCACCTCGTCTCCACTGTAATAAAAATGCGTCATTGGAAAATTGGAAAAATCCCCAGCCGTACCTGCCAGCATATACGCCGGAACATCTTCGCCGTGCTCCATCAAATTGCGTACAGTCGTCATGAATCCGGCATCCACAATGAAATCTTTCTTGTTCAGCGCGCTCATTTTCTGCTTTTCGGCCTCGCTCATCGGGACGCACCCAGGTGAAGATGCAATGATCAGCCCTGGCATGGGTAGAGGTTTGGGCTGAGCGTTGTTGTGTAGCCCCACTCCTATGGCCAGTGCTCCGCCGGAGGAAAAGCCCAAAATTGCAATATTCTCCGGCGCATACTCCCGCAGCATTTCGCGGTAGACGGCATAAACCGCGTCAAATGCACATTTCACGCTTTGCCTGGTGCAGAGCGGATAGTATGGAAACCATATGTCACGGCCGCTTTTGGCTCCCATCCTTTCTGCCAGCTTCACATCTCCGTCATCTGGCCCCAAGATATATCCGCCTCCAAACAGAAAGAGAAGCGCACACTGAGACGGAGCATCCCCGGTTCGGATTTTCAGGCAGTGAGAGCCATTGATAAGCCGATCCTCGTATCCAAATCCCCGTCGGGACGTCATACGAAAGCCACGCGTCTCATTCATCTTTTCCACTTTTTTCAGCAACTCATCCTGCGGCAAAGCAAACAGTTTCTTCATTCCCATTAACTTTACTGCTACCTTTGCAATCTTAAAACGGATACTCAACCGGCAACACCGTCCTTTCTTGCAGTTCATCTAATCATTCCTATTATCAATCCAAATCCCGCCTGGGCCGCCGCCATGAGGGGGCACAGCAAGAGCGGCCACTGGAGCAGATGCTCCGGCAGAGCGTATCCCTTCATCCAGGCTTTGAACCCATAGCCTGGGTCCCCTTCGGTTCCTGGGATGACAAAGCGGCGCTTTGCTTTCTTCTGTATCAGCCAGAGGTCCAGAAAGAATAGATCACAGACATTGACGACCATCCACTGGATATATCCCGTCAGGGCCAAACGCCAGAAGCCGGTTGTTCCGCCCTCCGCAGTGCTGACCGCACCATAAAGAAGGAGGGGCAGCAACTCCCCAAAGCAGATCCAAAGCCAGTAAAAACGGTTTTCGGCCTTTGTCGGCGGTTCTTTCGCCGCCTTGATGATGGCGGTCGGATAGCAGGGAAACATCAGCCGGGGTTTATACAGCGCCACCGCCGCGGCGAACAGGTTAAAATAGGCCGCCATGGCGAGCCCGTCCAAGAATGTGCGCGTCCAGTTCATATACATCCCCCTTCTACTTTTAAGCAAGCCAGAAGGTTAGCAATAACTAACCGATATGTATTCAGTATACCTTATCCCGCGTGAAAAAGCAATGCACCATTGATGCCCTCCTGCGATTTTGCACTATGGAAATGTGGAAAACGGCCGCTCCGCCGATGGAAAACAGATATTCACGGCCCGATGGAAAAGCCGCCGGCTTTCCCACAGCCCGCAAACATCGTTTCCCACAGCTCCGCAAGCATGACCGTTTACGCACATTCCCACAGCGCCTACTACGGCGAATATCCTTCCTGTCCGATCCTAATGGAAAGAGATAAAAGAGAACAAAAAAGCGGGAGCGTCACCCTTGGCTCAAACCGAAGGCGGCGCTCCCGCTCTGTAATGGAAAAGTGTTCAAAATTGCGGCTTTACACCCCTCAAATCAGAGGGAGAGGCCCGCATGAGAAACCATAAGGACGGCTCCCGGAAAAGCCACCGCAGGCGATTTTTCAGCCCGTTTTCAACCCCTATTCCCGCATTTTTTCGAGCGTGCGGACTGGTAATGGGGACAGGCGATAAGGACTGCCCGGAAGCTCTGCTTGCAGGGATGGACACAACCCTTGCAGATCTTGTTATATCTGCGGCGGCCGTTCTCCCCGAGGAAGAAGGACCATTCCAGCCGCCACTTCTTGCTCCGGCTCACAGGTCATGCTCCGGGGGCTTCTTCTGCTGGGCCCTGTCCGGGGGCTTGCGCTCGCCGCACTCCCGTTTGGCCTCCGCCAGCCGCTCCCGGATGGAGGGCTTCTTCTCCGGCGTAGTCCTGCGCGCCTCACCCTGGGCCTTCTCCAGTTCCTCGCCCTTGCGGCCGTTGTTCAGCACCCCATCGATCATCCCATAGTCGTCCTCCAGGGTCATCTCGGCGGTACGGAGCGGGTTCTCCGGCTCCACCGGAAGGGCGATGATCTGCCCGTTCAGGCTGATGAACTGCTCCGGCTGCTTGAAATGTTCCGTGTACTTCCGCACCTGCTCCGGGGTCAGGGAGGTGAAGCTGTCCTCACTCAATCCCACCACCAGGAAGGTGCCGGCCATGATGTCGTAAATCTCTCCATGCTCATCCCGCAGGCCCCGGTTCAGCTCCAGGCCGATGAGCTTGCCCTCATCGTTGCAGACCAGCCCCACCGGGTCGGAGAAGGGATAGGCGGTGGCAATGTCGCCGCCCACTTCCGCCTGTAACGAATGGAGGCCGGGGTCGATCTCCTTCACATAGGGCTCCTTCATGGGCTCCACCACCAGGACGGTCATCTTCTCCGGCGCGGCGTGTTCCTGGGCCTCCTCATTGCGGATAGCAAAAGCCCTGGTGCCGTTGCCCATGATGAGATACTTCCCATCGTCAGACTGATGGTGGAAGCCGTACCCGGCCGCCTCCATCTGCTCCCGGCTCATATCTGTCACATAAAAGGTGCCCCTGGGGGTCCGTACCGTTTCGCCGGTCTCCCGGTCATCCGGGGAGGGCGCCGGGGTCTGTCCGGCCAGCTCCGCCTCATACTCCCGGCCCGCCTGCTCCGCAAAGGCCAGCATCTCGTCCACATGGGACTTGTCCGGGTCCTCCAGTGCCGCTTTGATTACAGCCGGATCAAAGTCAAGAAATTCCTCATACCCGGTGGCGTCCTTGAACTTCTCGATTTCGGAAGGCAGATAGTCCTCCTGGGTCTGCCCCAGGGCGGCCAGCTTCTCATCCAGGGCGGAAATGCGGCCGGCCATCAGGTTTTCGTAAATTTCCTCCCTCGCCGCATGTTCCTCCGGGTGCTCGGCGGCGTACTGCGGGTCGTGCTGGCGAAAAAACTCGTCCATATCGTAGGCAATGTCCATTGCCCATTCCGAAATTTCTTCTTCGGGAATATCGTCCTGGAAGGTCATCACCCGGTATTCCTCCGGGATACTGCCGTGTTCGCCATCGTAATATTCATGGAAGGTGTCCCCGGTATCCCGCACATAGCCGAAGTCGGTAAATTCGCCGCCCTCCTCCAGGGCGACGTCCCGGCCGTAGGCCTCATAGTCGATGTAGTTCCGCAGGTGCTCCGGCACCTGCATGGCGTCCAGCTCCTCAATGTAATACCGGCCCAGGTCGTCATGGTCGCGGATGTCGGGGTACACATCGTAGCAGTCCAGGTTCTCGGTCAGGTTGATGATCTCCTGCAAACTGCCGGAATGGTCGCCGATCTCCATAGCCGCCTGGAACTGCTCGTACTCGCCCTGGCTCATCTCGTCCAGCTTGGAGGCCAGGTAGTTGAGCTCGTCCAGGTTCTCATACTCGCCCAGCTTGTCATAGAGGCCGTCCACATAGCAGTCATAGTCGGTGATGAACCACTCCTCATAGGGCTGCCCGAAGTCGTCCTTGGAGCCAATGCCGATCCGCTCAAACACCTTTTGCAGCTCCTCCGCCGTGGTGGGGAACTTCACCCATTCACCCACCAGGGAGCCCTCGTTGTACTTGCCCAAGTTGGTGATGAAGGCGGCGAAGGGATAATCCTTGTCATATTCATAATGGGGCATATACGCACCTCCTTACAATTCCGGCTCGGACTTCCCCTTGTGGGGCGCCGGCGCCTTGTTTTTTCCCATGCACTCCTGCTTGCTCTGCTCCAGCCGTTCCTTGATGGAGGGTTTCCGGTCCGTCTGCTTCTCCTGGGGGCGGTCATGCTGCCACTCGTCCCCGGACAGCGTTAAATAGCCCCTGCTGGTAAAACAGCCCTGTTCCTCCTGCATGGCGTATTTGCCAAAAGGAACGGGATCAATGGCCTTCAGCAACTCATCCGGGAAAACTATATCTGTATGCTCAAACAGATAGCGCCATCCCAGCGTATCCAGTTTATTGACACGGGACTCCAGGATGAAATACTCGGTATTGGCGGGGAACTCCCGAAATTGCTCCAGCGTGGTCAGACGATAGGGAGACTCCTGCACAGCGGCCAGAAGGTTCCGGTCCTCCTGAGAAAGGGTGGTCAAAGCCCGAAGTGCCGCCTCCTGCTCCGCAATGCTCCCCTCCTGGGGGAGCATTGCTTTCAGATCATTCAGGGAAATATCAGATTTACTTTTTGCCATTCACGCCCTCCTTCCGTTTGGGGAACTCCAGCTTGAAGCGGACATACTTCCCGCCGGTATCATCCAGCACCACCACCGCGTCATAGGAGGCGCCCTTCTTTTCAGACCACATCCCCTTGACGGAGGTGCGGCCCTTTTTCAGCAGGTCGCCGGCCATTTTCTTGGTCAGTTCCTTTTTGCGGGAGGTCCAGAAGCGGTCATCCTTCCACAGCACAAACTGGCAGGAGCGGTCGGAGCAGTAAAAATTCTTCTTGCCCTCATACACCGGCTTGCCGCAGCGGGGACAGAGGCCCACGGTCTCACGCTCCGGGGCAAACAGCTTTTGCCCCTCCTCGGAAATGTGGGAGTAATTTTTCACAAGCTCCCGCGTCATTTCAGAAATCCCATCCATGAACGAAGCGGGGTCCGCCTCGCCTCTGGCAATGCCGGTCAGCTTCTGTTCCCACTCCGCCGTGAGCATGGGAGAGGTCAGCGTATCCGGCAGGACAGTGACCAGGTTGATCCCCGCCTTGGTGGGGATGAGGCTTTTTCCCTTGCGTTCCACAAAACCGGCCGCCACCAGCTTTTCCAGGATCGCCGCCCTGGTGGCCGGGGTGCCCAGGCCCTTACGCTCGGCATCCTCCGGCATATCGTCTTTTCCGGCAGTCTCCATCGCCGCCAGGAGGGTGTCCTCCGTGTAGGCCTTGGGCGGGGCGGTGAAGTGTTCGGTGACAGCGGCCTTCACCCGGTTAAAAAGTTGACCTTCGGTGAAGTCCGGCAGGGCGGCGGGTTCCGCCTCGTCCTCCGGCTCCTCTTTCAGGGAAGCGCGGAAAATGCGGTCAATGTCCTTCCACCCCAGGGACAGCACATGGCGGCCCTTGGCGGTGAAGGTCTGCCCGCCGCAGGTAAAGGTCGCCGTGACAGTCTCGTACACAAAGGGCTCCGCAACCACGCACAGCAGCTCCCGGCACACCAGCAGAAGGATATTGCGCTCGCCCACGGGCAGAGCGGACAAGTCAGCCTTCTCCAGCTCCAGGGTGGGGATGATGGCGTGGTGGTCGGATACCTTCCCATCGTTCACCAGCAGGGTCACATCCGGGAAGAACTCGGCGCATCCATCAAAGGGCGGCACCTTGGCCGCCAGGTGGAGGACCGCCGAAGCGGTCTCCGCCATATCAGCGGTCAAATACCGGCTGTCCGTCCGGGGATAGGTCAGTAGCTTCTTCTCATAGAGGGATTGCGCGTAGTCCAGCGTCTGTTTTGCCGTGTAGCCGAACACCCGGTTTGCCTCCCGCTGCAAAGTGGTCAGGTCGTAGAGTTTGGGCGGCGCCTCTTTCTTCTGTTCACGGGTGACAGAGGTGCAGACCGCCGGACCAGCGGCACAGGCCGCCCGCAGGGTCTTCGCCTCCTCCGGGGAGGTGATCCGCTCGCTGACCGCCTCGGCCCCGTCCAGGACCAGGCGCACATGGTGGTATTTCTCCTTCTTGAAGCTGGTGATCTTCCAGTCCCGGTCCACCAGTATGGCAAGGGTGGGCGTCTGCACCCGCCCCACATTCAGGGTGCGGTGGTAGAGAACAGAAAAAAGTCTTGTGGCATTGATCCCGATGAGCCAGTCCGCTTTCTGGCGGCAGAGGGCGGACTGATACAGCGGGTCATACTCCGCACCGGGGCGCAGGTCGGCAAAGCCCTCCCGAATGGCCGCGTCCTCCATGGAAGAGATCCACAGCCGGGAGAAGGGTTTGGTACAGCCCGCCATCTCATAGACCAGCCGGAAAATGAGCTCACCCTCCCTCCCGGCGTCGCAGGCATTGACCAGTTCGGTGACATCCTCCCGGTCCATGAGCCGCTTCAAGTTCTGGAAGGCGTCCGCCTTGTCCTTCACCAGCACATAACGGAAGGGCTCCGGCAAAATGGGAAGGTCATCATACCGCCATTTCTTGTAGCCAGGGTCATACCCCGCCGCGTCCATCGGGGACACCAGATGGCCCACGCACCAGGAAACAATGAGCCCGTTCCCCTCAAAACAGCCGTCGGCCCTGGATGTGACACCCAGGGCCGACGCGATGGATTTTGCAACACTCGGTTTCTCGCAGATCACCAGCTTCATTTCGTATCCTCCGTTTCTTCCTCCTGTTCAGGTTCGTCCTCGTTGATATACTCCTCCTCATCCGCAAAATCATAGTCGTCCGGGTCTGCGCTGGCCTTGGACGCCTGCTTGGGACGGATGAACTTGATGTAGGCGAAGGCTCCGCCGCCGCCCAGCACCACCAGCACCAGGACCAGCGCCAGGGCGCCCATGCCCCCGGACTTCTCCTCCTCCGGCTCCGGTTCGGGTTCCGGCTCCGGCTCCGCGCCGGCGCACTCGGCCATATTCACCGCGCACACCTCGCAGGAAGTGTTCACCGCCCCGGCCTGGCACTTCTCGGTACAGGTGCAGACCGCGGGTTCCTCCTCCTGGGTCTCTCCATCTTCCATCAGGGCCATCAGATCGGCTTCATCCACCTGATTGAGGAAGTGAACAGTCTGCGCTCCTTCATCATCCCGATCAACGATGAGGTAAAACACATTTCCGCTTTTTGTCTCCACCGTGATGAACTGTTTGCCGGAGGCGGTTCCGCCGATGTCATCCACAAGGGAGAGGTTCCCGTCCGGGGTCAGGGCAGCGCCTGTCCCATCCGACAGGCCGGAAGTGAACAGCTCCAGGAGCGAGGAAAGCTCCGCCCCATCCAGGGAGAGGGAGAAGGTGCCCGTGTCCGTGATGGTCAGGTAATCGGAATGGACATAGCCCTCGCGCTCCGGCAGAAGCACCTTGACCCATTCGTCCTCGGTGCCGATGACTTCCACCTGCGCCCCGTTGGGAAGCTGGGTAAATGCGTCGTTTTCCAGCCCCGCGCCAGTGCGGACATTCAGGTTTCCCCCGCAGGTGGTCACAGTCCCGATCTGCTGGGTCTCCAATCCCTCCGCATCAGGGGTAAACTGGATACCCTCCTCGGTGACCGTGACGGTCCCCAGACCGCCGAGCAGTTCGGCAAGCTGATCCAGAGTATCAGCGCCGGCCTGCGTATCATTGTTGCCAGCAGTATCTTCATCATCGGTCACAGTGACCTCCGGGGACTCGGCATCCCCCGTGGGAGCGGCCTCTGTCCCGGCCGTTTCCGTGTAGTAGGGTTCTCCATCCCCGCCGCCGGCAGAGGCCGGCACCGCAAAAGCCGTGGTACAGAGCACCACGGCCAGCATGGCCGTAAACAGGCGGATGATCTTTTTACTCCTCATTTTCGATGTCCTCCATATCTTCGTCGCCGGGGTCCGCCGCGGCCTCCGCCTCCATCATGCCATCCGGCAGGGTGATGAGGCCGCTGGCATAGGCCTTCAGGAAGGCCGTCAGCTCCCGGTTATCCATCTTCACCGCCTTGACCATGCGGACGATCTCCAGGTTCTCCTCCTCGGTGAGCTGGGCCTCCAGGGCGCGGAGGCGCTTCTGCTGTTCGGAGATCTTCTCCCTGGTCTTTTCAATATCGCGGCGGATCTTCTCAACAGTTGCCATGTTCGCAAAACTCCTTTCCAAATCGTTCTTTCCATGAGTAGTTCCGGCCCAGGCCCTGGACCGTTTTCAAATTGGGGCGGGCGTTGTCCTCCAGGGCAATGGCCCGCCGGAACAGGTCCGGGTGGTGGTCCCGCAGATAGATGATTTCTTCCGCCCGCATACTGGGACAGAAAAAACAGGAGGACTTGCCCGGCTGGGGCAGGCCCGCATCCTCAATGGCCTGCTGACAGGCCGCCCGGTCCCATCCCCATTCCATCAGGGGATACCACTTGCTGTACTTTTGGTCGGCTAGGTCGCCCAGCAGCACCTTGTCGCTGCGGTAGCTCTCGCCGGCGTCGTAACCGATGAACTTCACCACCCGTTTCCCGGCCGCCCATACCTTGCGGCAGGGCGGGTAGCAGTTGCAGAACTTGTCCTGCGGCCCGATCTTGTGTTTCAGGGAACACCGCTTGAAACCGTAGGCCATAGAGGGCAGGGTGCCGCTCTGCAAGCACTCCTGCTCCAGGGTCAGCCGTTTCCCGTCCCGCGTGGTCTTGTACACTCTGGTGATGGGCGGCATCCCGTGATCTTTCAGCCAGCGGTCCATGACGTCCAGGTAGGTATAGGTGTGGGGATGCTCCGCCCCGGTATCCGCAAAGAGGATCAGGTCCACCGGGATGCGGTGCTGGTGCAGGCCGATCAAAAGGGCGGTGCTGTTGACACCGCCCCCGTAGGAAACCATATTGATGCTTTACCACCTCCCGTCAGTTGTACGGCGGCCGGCCGTAGGCATAAAAGTGTGATTGCCAGTAGCTGGTGTTCAAATTAGTGTAGGAGATCGGATCTCCACAGTGCAGCATCATATTGTCGCCCACATAAATGCCCACATGGGAAATCCCGCTTGTATCATAGGTCCCCACGAAAAACACCAGGTCGCCCGGCTGGGGATCGGATACCGGGGTGGAGATATTGTAGAGCCCCTGGGCGCCCAGCCGCCCGGTGTTGCACAGCCCGGTATTGGTCAGCACATAGCTCACGAAGCCGGAACAGTCGAAGGAGGTCTCCGGGCTGCTCCCGCCCCAGACATAAGGGTATCCCAGGTATTTCTCCGCCTCGGTGATAAGGGTGGCGAACCGCTCATCCGTCAGGTACTCGGCGGGGATGTCCCAGGCCGTAGGCGGGTTCTCGATGTATTTGCCCACATACCCGGAGGACGGAAACAGATCCGGCCGGTTGCCCAGGGTGGACATATACACGGCATACATGGAAAGCTGATCCTCGCCCATGATGTAGACCGGCACATGAGAGAGGTCGAAATTCTCCAGGGTGACGGTGCAGATATACCAAGTGTAGGGAACCTCTACCTCGTACTCGTTGCCCTCGCTGTCCGTCCTCGTTTCTGTCCGATACCTTGTTTCGGTGGTCACGGTCTCGGTGAGGATGTACTGCTTGTCAAAGAGCATTTCCAGATCCCCTTGCACCTCGTCCAGGGTGAACACCCCCTCGTGAAGCGCCGACAGGATGGACAGCAGCACATAGGGGTCATGCTCGATCTCGTCCAGGTCAAAGTGATATTCGTCGTAGTCGTGGGTGGCCTCGTAGGTGTCCAGATATTCTTGCAGCTCCGCCTCCATCTCGCAGTAGGCGGCCTCGGCCCCGGTCAGGTCTGAGTCCTCCGAAAGATAGGAGGAGGCCACCAGGCCGGAAGTCCCGCCCCCGAACATGGAGGTGCAGGACTGCATCAGCCCCATGATGAGCATGAGGATCAGCCCAATCCCGCCCACGATGAGGAGGGTGTGCTTGTTTTTGGTAACGAAGCCGCCCAGCTTCTGGGCGATGGTCCCGCCGCCTTTCTTCGCTGCGGAGGCGGCGGTCTGGGACGCCTTGCCCGCGGCCTGGGCCGCGCCGGTCCCTGCCCGGTGGGCAGCGGCGTACTGCTTTTGCAGGCGCTTCTTCTGCCACAGCCGGGAGATGGGATTGCTGGACGCAAGCTGGGGGTTCTCCATGACTGACTTCTGCCAATAGAAGTCGGCGTTGGCCTTGACCGCTGCCTGCTCCGCCTGCTTCACATCCCGCCAGGGTTTCATTTTCCGGTCCGCACGCGCCTGATGGAAACGCCGCTTGCCATAGCCCACGGCCTTCTCAATCTGCCGTTCTCCCAGGTGGCCGGCCTGAACGCCGGAGTTATCGCCCTCCACCTTGCTCACTTCGCCGTGGAGGGTGGACCGTATTTCCTGCACCGGCCGGGACAATGGGTTGCCATGTTCCTTGCCGGGAGGCTTTACGGGAACAGCGGCCTTCGCCGCGTCCAGCTTGTCCGCCGCCTTGTCCGACTTGCGGATGGCCTTTTTCAACTCCGGCGCCGCCCGTTCCTCCTCGGAAAACTGCAAACGGGAGGAAGGGCGGTCCCTGGCCGCCTCACCCTCCCGAAAGGTGTCGCGCCGCTTTCGCCGCGCCTTTTTCGCCTGTCGGCGTTCCCGGTGTCCCACCACCTCGTCCGCCGCCCGGTTCAATGCCCCCGCCGTTTCATCAGCAGAAGAATAATCCTGCTCCGGGGGACGGTCTGAAATATGGGTGGCCTCGCCAGTCACCAGGTTCACCGAGATAGCTCCATCACGGGTCATCTTCTGCGCCTCCTTTTCGGAGGCTTTCCATTCCTGCATTTATCCGTCACCTCCTCCATAGGGGCAAATGTTGGCACAGGCCCCGGTCTCTATCATGGAAATGTAGTGAAAAATGGGATAGGCCTGGGGTGGGCAGACCGCATTGCCCAGGGTTTTCAGCCGCAGGGCCCGGTCCTTCGTGTCCTCCGTTATGCGGGGGATGTCTGCGGGCTCCTCTCGCCAGAGGATACGGCCGTCCATCCTTGGGGGAAGCCCATGAGCCATTCCACCCAATCCGGGTTCAGCGCCGCCTTCTCCGACAGGGGCTGCTCCTGGTGAATCACCTGGGCCGAAAGGTTGCTGGACGGGGACTTGCCCCGGAAGGCCGTGGGTTTCAGGGTGGAGCGGTAGCCCTCCGACGCCGCCGGGGTCAGGTAATACACCGCCGCCGACAGGGACAGGCTCCAGATAGACCCGTCCCGGTTCTTCTTTCGGAAGATCCCATTGTCCGACAGGTACACATCCAGGTTGGCCGCGTCCTTGCAGGTGTTTTTGTCGGAGGCAAGGGGTGTGGGAAACATCAGCCGCGACGATAAAAGTTCGCTGGCGCTCATGCCATGCGCCGACGCCGCAAGCCGGAAATACGAATGGGAGAACAGCGTATCCCGCTTTTGCCAGGTCAAAGATCGTTTTGTCGAGCCCCATATTGATGAAGCCAGCAACATTTTCCCCAAGCACCCAACGGGGCCGCAGTTCGGCAATAACGCGGCACATCTCCGGCCACAGGTAGCGTTCATCCGCAAAACCCTTCCGTTTTCCCGCGGTGGAGAAGGGCTGGCAGGGGAAGCCGCCGGAAAGGATGGTGACTGTTTCAAGTCCTGTTTTCTCAAAAAACGCCTCCTTCGTGAATGTGGTGATGTCCCGGAACTTCGGCACGTCCGGCCAGTGCCGCTCCAGGACGGAATAGGGATAGTCCGCCCACTCACACTGGCAGACGGTCTCGAACCCGGCCGCCTCCGCCGCCAGGTCCAGGCCGCCGATGCCGGAGAACAGGCTTACATGGGTCAGTCGCTCCATACCTCGTCCCCTTCAAGGTCTCCCTCGTCCTGGGGCTCCTCCACATCCTCCAGGCGGACCAGATTATGGCGGCGGATGATGGACTCCTCCAGGATGTCCTGGGCGGCGTTGCTGTCCTCCGGGAGGCCCAGGCTGCGGTAGAGCTTTTTCAGCACCTTCTCATAGCCGCCTGCCTTTTTCTTCAGGCGGAGGAAGTCCTTCTCCGTTTCCGCCGCGGACAGGCGGCGGGCCAGCGAGTAGTAGAGGACGATCAGGTGGTGGATGTCGCCCACCAGCATACGGAAGCCGCTGCCGGGGATAATGTACTCATCCTTATACTTCTTGGGCTTCGGCTCCTCCTCAGGGACGGCCTCCACCTCGTCCAGTTCCTTGTCCATGAGCCCCTTCAAATCCTTGGGGTCGCCGAACACCAGATAGCGGCCGGGGATGCCCCAGCTCTGGAACTTCTCCTCGGCGATCTCGCCGTAGCGTTTCGCCGCGTCCAGCACATGGAACACGTCCTCCTCATCCTTGATCCGGCCCGCCAGGAAGGCAAGCTGATGGAGAAGGCCGTACAGGTGAACCTCATCGTTGATATGGGAGAGATAGGTTTTGCCGTCGATAATGTAGATCTTGTTTTTCATATTCACGCCTCCGTTTCCGCCGCGTGCTCCACCTCGCTGGGCTTGGTGGTAAGCAGCTTATAAAGCTCCGTGTCCTTTGGGAAGTCGTCCGCAAAGGGCAGGATCACATTGTTGAAGAACAGCAGCCCATGGCCCGGCTCGGAATTGGTCACATAGGCAAGCTGTTCCGCCGAAATGCCCAGCCGCTCCGCCAAAATCTTGCGGTCGCCGGCGGCCTGGTTGAGCATATAGATGAAATCGCTGTTTTCCAGGATGTTCTCGATCTCCGGGGAGGAGAGCAGGTCCTTGGGGTTCTGGGTCGCCCCGGTGGGCACCCCGCCCCATTTTCTAAACCGTTTCCAGATCTCCGCCGAATAGGCCGCCGTCTGCTCCTCCTTCAGCAGGAGGTGGAACTCGTCCACGAAATACCAGGTGGAGCGCCCAATGGCCCGGTTGATGGTGACGGTGTTCCACACCGCATCCTGGACAATGAGCATCCCCGGCTTTTTCAGGTTCTTGCCCAGACCCTTGATGTCAAAGCAGACCAGCCGGTTGCGGATGTCCACGGTAGTGCGGTGATTAAAGAAGTTCAGCGAACCGTTCACATACAGATCCAGCGCCTGGGCCACCCGGTCGGCCTCCGGGATGCCCTGCGCCAGCAGCGCCTCCATCAGGTCGCCCAGGATGGGCATATTCTCCGGCCGGGGGTCCGCGAAGTAGGGCTGGTAGATCTTCTGCACCGCCCGGTCGATGACCGTTTTCTCGATGGCCTCCAGCCCCGTCTTGCTACCCATGATGAGCTCGCAGAAGGACAGCACGAAGTCACTTTTCAGCGCCAGGGGGTTCTCCTCATCCGAATAATTCAGGTTGATGTCCAGCGGGTTCACATAGTCGGTGCTGGACGGGGACAGCCGGATCACCTGCCCGCCCAGCCGCTTCACCAGGGGCGAATACTCGTCCTCCGGGTCGCAGATGATGACGTTATCTTTGGTGGTCAGGATGATGAAGGTGATCTCCCGCTTACAGCTCATGGACTTGCCGCTGCCCGGTGTGCCAAACACCAGCCCGTTGGGGCTCCTGGACTGTTTGCGGTCCAGCAGGATCATGTTGTTGCTTAAAGCGTTGAGGCCGTAGTACATGGCGTCCCCGCCCATGAACAGCTCCTGGGTGACGAAGGGAACGAACACCGCCAGCGCCGAAGTGGTGAGACTTCTCTCGATCCTGATACGGTTGAGCCCCAGGGGAAGGCTGCTCATCAGCCCGTCCTCCTGCTGGAAGTCCAGCCGGGTGAGGAGGCAGTTGTAGGTCTGCGCCACGCTGGCCGCCTGGGACACGGCGATCTCCAGCTTCTGCTTTGTCTCCGCCATGTGCATGACCAGGAAGGTCAGATTGAACATTCGCTCATTCCGGCTTTGCAGGTCCTGGAGGATGGTCTTTGCCGCGCCGCCGTAGGTGGCAAGGTCGCTGGGGAGTATGTCCATATCGTATCCGCTCCGTACCGCCCGCTTCTGTTCCGCGATCTTCATGGCGTCCAGGTCGGTGATCTTGCGCTTGACCATCTTGATGGCCTCGTTCTGGTTGATGCCCCGGATGTGCATGGTCACCAGGATATTCCCCTCGGTCTCCATAAACTCCGCCAAAATGCGATCGTGGATCTCCGGGGCGGTGATCTGCAAAAAGCTCACCGCCCCGTACATCTCGCCAATGCGGAAGGTGCGGGTCTCCCCGAACTGGAAGGAGGACGGGGCGATGAAGTCCTTGGCCGACAGCCCGCTGGGCGCCAGCCAGTCCCAATCGAAGGCGAACCTGCCGCCCTCCGGGTGGAGGATGCCGTGAAGCAGCTCCAGCCGTTCCCGTCCGTCCAGCACATGGGCGGCGGCGCCCATGACCTTGAAGCGGTTGAGGGTGTCGGTCTCAATGCGGGTGAACCGGGCCCGCGCCGCCGGAAGGTTTTCCGCCTCGATGGTCAGGGTCACATACTTGGTTTTCACATACCCGTTGCTGCCCCGTTCATACTGCATACGGAGGATACCGGCCGCCTCCTCCCGGATGGGGTCCAGGTCGTCCCCCTGGGGATGGATGCCGAACAAATCCTCCTCCGGCCCATGCTCCACATACCGGCTGCTCAAAGTCATCTGCACCCCGATGGAGGGGTCATAGCCGTTGTAGAAGTCGCAGAGGTGTTCAAAGATGTCCCGCTGATCCTCCGGTCCGGCCAGGCGGTAATTCACATCCGCGAAGGCAATCGTCTTGGAAAAAGAATTGCCATCCAGCCGGCACAGCCCGTCCGGGAAGATGTTGCGGAAGGGGATGCTGTCCTGCACCGTATGGGCTTTCCCGTCCCCCTTGGCCTGGCGGACCACCGCCTCAATCTGCTTGCGCTCGGCGCGGGTCAGTTTACGACTGGGCTTTGCTGTTTTTTCGTGTCTTGCCGTTTTTGCCTGCAATCTTTCTCACCTCCTGTTCCAGTTCGTATTGCCGCACCAGGGCGGAATAGAGATTGTTGGTCTGGTAGATCCGCACCTTGGGGCGAAGAAATTTATTTTGAATGAGATGCCCCAGGAACACCTCCAGGGGCTGCCCGTTCTTCTCGTACATGGCGAACAGGAAGAAGGGCAGCATCACCAGGATCATGCACAGGGCCGCCGTGGTGGTGCCCAGCGCCCCCTTGGTCAAAAAGAAAAGCGGCACGCCGATAATTGCTGCCGCTCCGAAACAGATCACCTGCCGTTTGGTCAGCCCGAACAGGACCTTGCTCTGTACCTTGCTCAGGTCCTTCGGGATCGTTACATAGGCCAATCAATGCACCTCCTTTTTCATGGGAGCATAGTCCTTGAAATCTTTTACCGTGTGGAAAATCCGTTTGTTGTTCACCCACCGCTGAAGATGGCGGGTGATTTTTGGAGCGGTAGGGCGCTCATAGATCATCACATAGGGGTCATACCCCAGGGCCCGCAGGGTGTTCACCCGGTAGAGGTCCTGCTCATGGGTGCTGCCGTAGTTGGTCAGCACATAGACCCGCCGGTTGCGGTCGCTTCGGATGGCGGTATGCGCCACAAAGCGTTTGAAGTGCTCCGTCAGGTCCTCCTCCGGGTTGTCCCAGGCGAAATGCACCGCCTTGGTCCGCACCCTGTTCAGCAGGGCGATGTTGTCCGGGTTCGTCAGCCGGATGTCCAGCCCCTGGGTGAAGTCCACCAGCGCCCGGCTGGCGGCAAGCTGCCCCAGCAGCGCCTCATGGTCCGGGCAGGCCAGCAGGTTGGGGTCCAGCAGTTTGATCTCATCCTCACCGCGCCAAAATTCAGACAGGTCAGCGACTTTGACGCTCCTGCGCCCCTCCTTGCCGCTGACGATGCAAAATCCGCAGTTCCTCGGACAGCCCCGGCTCAAAAAGCCGTAGGCCGTTCCCAAAAACCGCGGATACAAAAAGTAGTCCGGCCGGATGTGCTCGATCTCATAGGGGAGGTCTTTTCCGCCCGGCCCGTAGCCGGTGCCGCCTTGGATGACCTTCTCCGCGTTGTTCACCACGATGGTGTCCTTGGAGTAGGTGTCCGTGAACACCCGGCTCTTGTAAACCAGGTCATAGCGTCCCTTGGGGCTCCACCACTCCACCCGGTCGCCCCGCCTGGTATGGTACTCGGAGAGCTTCATCAGGCAGAGGTTGGGAAAGTTGTGGGAGTCCACGTCTATCAATCCTATTTTCAATCAGCCACCCCCCTTTAGTGCGCCCCGAACAGGGACTTTGCGAGGCTGCCGGTCTTAAAGAGGGTGAAGCACAGGAGCACCGTGTACCCCATGCACCCCCAGATGGCGCCGGAAATGTTGTCACCGCTCAGGGAGATGCCTTCCACCAGCACCGCGTAGATGCCCACGCAGATCATAATGAGGAACGCCTGGAAGCCCAGGGCCAGCAGGGAGCGGAGATAGTTCTGCCCCGTGTTGCCCCATTCCCGGTTCACCATCGTGGCAAAGGGGATGGGACCTATCGAGGTCACCAAATACACCTCAATCATCCTGCCATAGATCACCAGGAAGATGCAGATGGAGAGTATCTGCGTACACAGCCCCACGAAGATGCTCTGAAACCAAAGCCCCAGCAAAGCGCCGATGCTCCAGTCCGCGAGCTGGGTCTCCAGGTCGGCGGTCACGCCGGATATGTCGATGCCCGCATCCGAAATAATGACGCCGGCGCTCTGGCTGACCACGTTCTGCGCCACATCGAACACCGCCATGACGATGTTCCAGGTGTTGGTGACGATGAGCACCGCGCAGAAGGTCTTGAAGATCCACTTGAAAAAGATCCAGGTGTCGAAGTCGTGAAGGTTGTTCTTTTCTACGATGAGCTGGATGAGCTCATAGCACATGACAAAGGTGAGGACGATGCCGGCGATGGGGACGATCACGGTCTCCGAGAGGCTGCGGACCATGTTGAAAATACCGCTGTTCCACGCGGAGGGCGTCATGCCCACCTCCCCGGCAATCTCGCCCACCTTGGTATTCAGGGTATCAAACATCCCGGTCAGGTTTGAAATGATACCGTCGATGAGCAGTTCCTGGAACCACTCCTGTATCGCGTCAAAGATCAACGGGGATCACCTCCTTTCCGGGAGGCCCCGTGTGCCGGGGCCTCCCGTGGGGTCTGCTGGCAGACATCAGGCGGAGAGCAGGCCGGACAGCAGGGGGATCAGGGTCAGGCCGATGAGGGCGACACCGCCGCCGGCCATGAGCTGCTTGATGCCCTGGCTTTTGGAGGCAGGGTTGTCCTGCCCGTAACCTTCCAGGAGGTTGATGCCGCCCCACACGCACAAGCCGCCGCCCAGGGCGATCACCAAAGTCTGCAATACGTCGATAGCGTTAGTGAAAAAATCCATAAATCATATTTCCTTTCTTCGTTGTAGAATTGTTATTGAAGGTCCGTTGCTGTCAATTCGTACATCTCGAAAGGCTCATCCGGCTTTACGATGGCCGGTTTGCGTTTCATGTACCGTTCCATATCAAAGAGGTACTTCTTGTCGGCGTCGGCGGTGTATTTGTAATTCGGATGCTTTGTCAGGTCGTACTTGTCCGAGAGGAACGGGCGCACACCCCGCAGCATGAAGATACACTTGCCTCCGTCCATCACTGCCAATTCGTCTTGTGTCATCAGCTCCTTTCCCAATTTTTGATAGGTGAGGCCGTGGGAAACCTGGCTGCCGCGGTTCTCCGATTGATTGAAACTGTCGATCGTTTCTTTCCCCAGCAGCTCCGAAATTTCTTTCAGGGTGGATTTCTCCTTGCCTCCCAAAAACAAGGTGCTGTCGCAGTTACCCACGATGGTATCCGCCGCGTCCTTGTAGATGGTCTTTAACTGGCTTTGGCTCTGCAAAATAATAGAAGCCGATATTTCACGGCTTCGGATGGTGGCAATCAGCTTGTCGAAGTTCGGGATTTGACCGATGTTCGCAAACTCGTCCAGCAAGCACCGCACATGGACCGGCAGGCGTCCCCCGTAGAAGTCGTCCGCCTTGTCGCACAGAAGGTTGAAAAGCTGGGAGTACATGAGCGCCACCACAAAATTGAAGGTGCTGTCCGTGTCGGAGAGAATGACGAACAGTGCCGATTTCCGGTCTCCCAGGGTGTCCAGCTCCAGTTCGTCCTCCGCCATAAGGTCCCGCAGTTCCTGAATGTCAAAGGGAGAGAGGCGGGCGCCGCAGCTAATCAGGATGGATTTCAGAGTTTTGCCGGCAGCCATCTTGAATTTGCGGTATTGCTTCACGGCGAAATGATCCGGCTGCTCCTTTTCCAACTTGGCAAACAGCAGATCCACCGGGGACTGAAACTCCTCGTCATCCTCTCTGGCTTCCGATGCGTTGATAAGGTCCAGCAGGGTGATGAAGTTGCGCTCCTCCGGCTCCGCCTCATACCAAATGTAGCCGATGAGGGCAGAATAGTATAACCGCTCGGCCTTGACCCAAAAATCTTCGGAACTCTTTTCGCCCTCTCCCTTGGTGTTGAGAATGAGGGCGTTCACCAGTTTCAAAATGTCCTTTTCGCTGCGGATATACGCCAGGGGATTGTATTTCATGGATTTTTTGAAATTGATGAGGTTCAGGCTTTTGATGCGGTATTGCCTGCGCTCCAGCAGGGCGCCGACCTCCTGTAAGATGGTACCCTTGGGGTCCGTGACCACATACGAGGAATGGCATTGGAGCAGGTTGGGCTTGACGAAGAACCGCGTCTTGCCGCTGCCGGACCCGCCGATGACCAGGATATTTTTGTTCCGGGCGTACTTGGGCTCCTTCGGGCGGCTTGACATGGTGATCCGCTCCGTTTGGGTAAGGAGAACATTTTGGGAGAAGTCCTTATCCATGTAGGGAGCGATGTCGGCCGGTGTGCCCCAACGGGCACTCCCGTACTCGATGCCGCGGCGGTATTTCTTGGCGTTTTTGCCCTTGGAGTAGACCGCCAGCCGGATCAGCACCGCACCGGCGGCGCCCACACACAGGTCCAGCAGATGGAAACTGGGCGCCAGGCTTGCGAAGGCCGCTGAAAAGCCCTGCCCGATATGGAGCAGCTTCTCCGAGGCGTCAGCCCCAGGAGCCAGCCGCACGCCCTGGCAGAGCTTGTCAAAGAGATACACAAAGATGAGATACGGAAGGTTGAGGATGAGCTGCTTTTTCAGCTTATCGGTCATCGCGTCACCTCCCGGTCCTTGGTCTTGACCTTCTCCCGTTCCCGGTGTTTGGTTTTGGACTGTTCCTGAGCCTGGGCCAGCCGCTCCCGGATGGTGGGGCGCTTCTCCCGATCCAAGGTCATGGCGGTGAACTCCTTGAAGGCCGGCTGGAGCTGGTCCTTATCCTTCGCCTTGAAGAACACATAGTAATGCGGAGGCTCCGTGGTGGGGTCCTTTTTCAGGGCATAGTCGATGTCATACTTTTTCGCCACCACGGAAAACGCCTTGATGTTCTGTTCGGTGATCTCGATGTTGGTCAGGGAGGCCCCATGCTGCTTGAGCTGGTGCAGGGTCTGTTTCCCCTGGTGTAAGCTGCGCTGGGAGGGCTTCTTCTGCATCTCCTCCAGCACCTTCTTCACGGCCTTTTGGAGCAGGTCCGCCGTCATCTTGCCGGCCTCCACCGAAAGGGAAACCACGCCCTGGGTGATTTCTTCCTGCACGCACATCACCTCCGATCTCCGCCGCCGTACATATCGTGGCTCACCAGGGAAGTGTAGTAGCTGTCGATGGTGGCCGGGGCGTTATACAAAGCGGCCAGCAGGTATTTCTTGATATTGCGGACATAGGTGGTGTTCTCCCGCATACGGTCCAGCACATACTCGATGTGGGAACTGTTCAGCTTCAGGAACCGGGACTTGACCACCTCCGCCGGGTAGTCGTCCCCGGCAATACGGATCATCTCCCGGTTGGAGCATACCGTGTCCACCATGAGTTCCACCAGCTCGTCCAGGCGGTCCCGGTCAAGGCAGTGGTTCTGGATGAGGCAGTCATACTCGATGTTCTCCAAAATCAATTCCCGATAACTTTCCCGCTCCCGCATCCGATCCCGTCCTTTCCGGTCCGAGACCCTGGGGGTTTGGGGGATTGATAGGACAGGATTTGATCCTTCCGTACTTGATAAATCTTTTTTTGATTTATCTTTACTTGATTCTTTAGTATTTAATTGTGCGGGGTTTTCCTGTTCAGGTTCTCCCAAGACAGGGGAAGCCTGTTCAGGATTATCCAAGACTGGATTTTCCCGTTCAGGTTTTCCCGGTTTAGGTTCCGGCGGTCTGGGCTGCTCCAGGATCGTGTACTCGATGGCGCCGAGCTGACCGTTTGCGTTGCGGACCCGCTGGCGGATCACATAGCCGTGTTCCTCCAGCTCCCGCACTCCGGCGCAGATGCTGTCAACGCCATCTTTGCAGATCCGAGCCAGCCCCTTGGTGGTATAGTCCCATTCCTCCGGCAGGGAGAGCATGAGGGAGAGAAGGCCCTTCGCTTTCAGCGAAAGCGACTTGTCCCGCAGGTGATGGTTGGACATCACCGTGTAGTCGCGGGTTTTCTCAATGCGGAATACCGCCATGTTGGATACCTCCTTCCGTTGGTTTTGAAAAGTGTTCGTTTCGGTGGTTTTGCGCCCCTGTATCACCGTCCGGCCTCCCATGAGGGAAAGAATATGGGCGGCTTCGTTTGCGCCGCCCACAGGCGAAAAAACAGGGGGGTTCCCACCCGTTTTCATACAGTTTTGGGTGCCCCCAGCAGGGCATAAAAAAACGCCACAGGTTTGTGTTACCTATGGCGTTTGGGACAGGAAAAGGGTGCTGACATTTCATATCAGCACCCTTTGTCCTGCCAGTATTAAATTTTTGACTTCACATCGTGTTCCTTGCCTCTGAAAACATTGATTTTACTGGACTTGCTCATGTTTTCTTATTAGGAGGCGGGGAATGGCCTGTGCTTTTTGCATGGTTGGGGTCCCGGGGGCCGGCGCGGGGCAAGCCCTCTCTTGCCAAGGCTCCCCTGGCTATGGTATAATACCCCATATTATAACAAAGGCCCTGCCCGGCCGCCCCGGCCTGGCACCGTGGAAGAGGAGGAACCATGGCATATCAGTCGTCCATCAAACTGACCAAAGTGGTCGAGCGGTTTGAGCTGGAAGTGCTCAATGCCGGCAAGAATTATGACCACTGCCTTGTGCGCGCCGATGACATCAACCGCCCTGCCCTGCAAATTCTCGGCTTTTTCGACTACTTTGCCCCCGACCGGATCCAGGTCATCGGCAAGGTGGAGTGGACCTACCTGAACAACCAAAGTCCAGAGGAGCGTCAGAAATGTTTTGATGCGTTCTTCAAATTCCCCATCCCCGCTCTGATCCTCACCCGTAGCCTGACCCCCTTCCCTGAGCTGATGGAGATGGCGGTGAAGCATAAGCGGACCGTCCTGCGCAGTGAGGAGGATACCTCCCTCTTCATCCCCAACCTCACCGATTGGCTGAAGGCCCGCCTTTCCCCCCGGATCACCCGCCATGGCGTGCTGGTGGACGTGTACGGCGAAGGCGTGCTCCTGATGGGCGAGTCCGGCGTCGGTAAGAGCGAGACCGCCGTGGAGCTGGTCAAGCGGGGCCACCGCCTGGTGGCAGACGACGCGGTGGAGATCCGCCACATCGGCACCCGCCTGGTGGGCTCTGCCCCGGAACTCATCCGGCACTATATTGAGCTGCGGGGCATCGGCGTGGTGGACATCCAGCAGCTCTTCGGCATGTCCGCCGTGCTGGAGGAGCAGGCCATCAACCTGGTGGTCAACCTGGAGCAGTGGAACGACCAGGTCTTTTACGACCGCCTGGGCACCAATGAGGAGTTCACCACCATCCTGGACATGAAGATTCCCTCCATCACCATCCCCATCAAACCCGGCCGGAACCTGGCCATCATCATTGAGGTGGCCGCCATGAACAACCGCCATAAGCGTATGGGCTACAACGCTGCCCAGGAGTTTGCCAAGCAGCTGGATGCCCACTTCGAGCAGATGATGCTGGACTCCCAGCTGGACGCGGCGGACGACTATGACGAGTATGAGAGCTTGCACAGTGACGAGGAGGAGACAGATTGAAACGACACCATATGTTCCGTCTGCTGGCGCTGACTTTGGTTTTCACCATGGTCCTGGGACTGGTTTCCTGTGGGAACCAGCCCCAGCAACAGAGCCAAACCGACACAGGGACCGAGACCAGCGGACAGGCCGAAGGGGTCAACCTCAACTACGGCATCTCCAATTCCTGGGACTCCCTGATGCCCTACTACAGCGTTTCCGGCAGCAACTATTCCCGGATCATCTACGACAAGCTCTATGACCGCCTGGCTTACATCCAGCCCGACGGCACCTGCTCTCCCCGGGCGGCCACCAGCTGGGAGAGCGCCGACGACGGGTATGCCATCTTGTTCCACCTGGATGAAGGGGCCGCTTTCCACGACGGAACCCCCGTCACCGCCCAGCATTGGGTGGACACCATCGCCCTGGTGACCAACCCTGCCTGCAACGTCCTGGGGCGGGATACCTTTGCTGGCCTCACCGGCACCGACGAGATCGGCGCTGCCATCGAAGGGGAGAACCTGGGGGCCGAGGCGGTGGACGAGCATACCCTGAAGCTCACCTTTGACAACCCCGTTGTCCCGGAAGAGTTTCTGGTGGAGTATAACCGGGACATCTATGTCCTGCCCACCCACCTGCTGACGGACATCGCCCCGGAGGATTTGGTCACCAGCGACTTCTGGCAGAACCCCGTGGGCTCCGGCCCTTGCCAGTTCGTCTCCGAGGTTTCCGGCAGCACCCTGGTGCTGTCGGCCAACAAGGACTACCAGCTGGGGGCCCCAGGGTTTGACACCCTCACCATCACCGTGATGGACAAGGCAAACCTCCTCACCGCCCTCATCGCCGGGGACCTGGACTACTACACCTTCGGCGGGAGCATCTCGGAAGAGAACCGCCCCGTGGCGGAGCAGGCCGGCTTCGCCGTGGAGGAGGGGACGGTGCCCAGCACCTTCTATGAACTGATGATCAACAACGAGACGGTGGACAGCGCCGACCTGCGCCACGCCATCGAGAAGGCCCTGGACAAGGAACTGCTGTGCCAGCAGAACACCGGTTCCCTGGGTACGGTGACCAACACCAGCATCCTGCCGGGCACGGAGTACTCCCGGCCAGCAGGGGAGAGCGCCTACGACCCTGAAGGGGCCAAGGAACTGCTGGCCCAGGCGGGATACGATGGGGAGACCTTCACCCTGGCCTGCACCAGCCAGCGGGCCAGCCTGGCCGCCCTGATCCAGCAAAACCTGGCGGATGTGGGGATCCAGGTGGAGATTGAGACGGTGGACTCTGCGACCATGTTCGCCGGCATGAGCGACGGCACCTACGACCTGGCCGTGGCCAGCCACACCCCCACCAGCCTGCCCCTGTGGTTCACCGGCAGCCGGTTCACCGCGGACAACAACCTCTTCCGGGTGCCCGACCTGAGCCAGTACACCACCCTGCTCACCGCCCTGGAGGAGGAGACCAACGAGACCGCCCGCATCGACCTAGTGGACGAGTGGGAAGCCCTCTTGAACCAGGAGATGCCCTTTATCCCCCTGTGGTTCTCCTATGCCCTGCATGTGCAGTCCAAGACGGTCACCGGCATTGACTATGCCGCCGCGGCCTGCTGCAACGAAAACGTGTGGCAGTGGGAGATGACCCAGGCATAACCGGGGCCCGCACCATTATTTTGTAACCTCCGTAAGGCCGCCTGCCGCGGCCTGTGCCCTCCGGGGCCGGAAGTGTAGGAGGAATTTTCTTTGGCAAACTATATCGTAAAACGTGTGTTGGGTGCGATCCCGGTGTTTTTCGGCATCACCCTTCTGGTATTCATTCTCATCAATATGGCCCCTGCCACCATTGCGGATTTGGCAGGGGGAGAAGACGCCTCCAGCGCGGCCGCCCAGGCCGCGCTGGAGGCAAATCTCGGTCTGGACAAACCTCTCCCGGTCCGTTACCTGCTGTGGTTGGGGGAGCTGCTCACCGGCGACCTAGGCCAGTCCTACCGCACCGGGCAGCCGGTGCTGGACATGGTGGCCCAGCGGGTGGCCCCCTCCCTGATCCTCACAGGCACTGGGGTGGCCGCAGCGGTGCTCATCGGCATCCCCCTGGGGGTGATGGCGGCCTGGAAGCCCCACTCCCGGTGGAGTAAGCTGGCAGGGGGGCTGACCCTTTTGAGCTTTAGTGCGCCGGGATTCTTCCTGTGTATCCTGGGCATCTTCCTCTTCTCCGTGGTGCTGGGGTGGCTCCCGGCTGCGGGGATGTATTCCGCCGGCAGCGGCGGGAGCGTAGGGGACCTGCTGCACCACTTGCTGCTCCCGGCTGCGGTGGTGTGTGTGAGCAGTTTGGGCAGCCTGGTCCGCCAGACCGCCACCGCCTGCGGGGAAGTTTTGGGGGAGGACTACATCCGCACCGCCCGGGCCAAGGGTCTGCCGGAGTGGGCGGTGGTGTGGAAGCACGGTTTCCGCACGGCCTTGCTGCCGGTGGTCACTACGATCTTAAACCACATTCCCCACATCATCGGCGGTTCCCTGGTGGTGGAGCGGATCTTCGGCTGGCCAGGGATGGGGAGCCTTCTCTTCAACTCGGTGTCCAGCCGGGACTATACGGTGGTGATGGGGGTCACCGTCCTCATCGCCTTGGCGGTGCTGGCCACGGGGATCCTCATGGACATCGTCTACCGCCTGGTGGACCCAGGGGTGGGCTGGGGAGGTGGCAAGCCATGAAAAAGACACACCCCATCCTCCGGGCCTTTTGGGCCGACCGCTGGGCGGCCGCCGCCGCTGTGTTCCTGGGGGTGGAAATTCTGGTGGTGCTCCTCCTCCCCCTGTTTCTGGGGCAGGACCCCAACCTCACCGACCGGGAAGCGGGTTTCTGGGCCCCTCCCAGCAGCCAGCACCTGCTGGGGACCGACGACGTGGGCCGGGATATCTTTGCCCGCCTCCTCTATGGGGGGCGGACCTCCCTGCTGGTGGGGTTTGCCTCCGCCGCCCTGGGGGCGGTGCTGGGGGTCCCCTTGGGCCTTTTGGCGGGGTATAAGGGGGGAAAGTGGGAATACTGGATCATGCGGGCCTGCGACACCTTCCAGTCCTTCCCCAGCATCATCCTGGTGCTGGCCATCGTGAACCTGGTGGGGCCCTCGGTGTGGAACATCATCCTGGTGATCGGCGGCCTGGGGTGGGCCTCGGTGGCCCGGCTGGTGTACAGCGGCACCCTCAGCGCCAAAAAGGCGGAGTATGTGGAGGCCTCCCGGGTTCTGGGGGCCACGGACCGGGACATTCTCTTTCGCACCATTCTGCCCAACGTGGTCTCCCCTGTGTGGGCGGCGCTGCCCCTGAAGGTGGTGCGGGCCATCCTGTCGGAGTCCAGCCTGAGCTTTCTGGGGGTGGGCCTGCGCACGCCGGAGGCCTCCTGGGGGAACATGGCCCAGTGCGCCATGGAGCTGGTGAACCTCACCACCCGCCCCTGGGCGTGGATCCCGCCGGGGCTGTGCATTGTGGCCACCGCGCTGGCCCTGCTGCTGGTGGGGGAGGGGCTGCGAAAGGCGCTGCACCCCCGGCAGCGGGGGTAAATGGGAGTTGCCTTTTCCCATGCATTTGGTGTACAATAGGCAGGTACGAGGAATGCCAAAGGAAATGACAGCCAAATGGAGGTGCTGCCCTATGAGAAAGACCAAAATTATCTGCACCCTGGGTCCGTCCACGGACTCCCCGGAAATCTTGGAGGCCATGATGAAAAGCGGCATGGATGTGGCCCGCTTCAACTTCTCCCATGGCACCCACGAGGACCACAAGCGCCGGCTGGAGATGCTCAAAGACCTGCGCAAAAAACTGAACATCCCGGTGGCCGCCTTGCTGGACACCAAGGGACCGGAGATCCGCCTGAAGACCTTTGAAAAGGGAGAGGTGTACCTGGAGACCGGCCAGCACTTTACCCTCACCGCCCGGGAGGTCACCGGCACCCGGGAGATTTGCAGCGTCACCTATAAAAACCTGGCCCAGGATGTGCGCCTGGGCAGCCAGGTTATGCTGGATGACGGCCTGATCAGCATGAAAGTGGTGGAGAAGACGGAGACCGACGTAATCTGCCGGGTGGAGAACGGCGGCGCGGTCAAGGACCGCAAGGGGGTCAACGTCCCCGGCGTCCACCTGTCCATGCCCTATATGAGCGCCCAGGACCGGGCGGATATCCGCTTCGGCATCGAGGAGGGGTTTGACTTTATCGCCGCCTCCTTCTGCCGCACCGCCCAGGATGCCATGGAGATCCGCCGGATGCTGGATGAAAACCACTCCAACATGCGCATCATCGCCAAACTGGAAAACCAGGAGGGCGTGAACAACGTGGACGAGATCCTGGCCGTGGTGGACGGTGTGATGATCGCCCGGGGAGACATGGGGGTGGAGATTGACTTCACCGAGATCCCCGTGATCCAGAAGGACATCATTGCCTACACCCTGGGCTATGGCAAACACGTCATCACCGCCACCCAGATGCTGGACAGTATGATCACCAACCCCCGCCCCACTCGGGCGGAGATCACCGACGTGGCCAACGCCGTCTACGACGGCACCTCGGCCATCATGCTCTCCGGGGAAACTGCCGCCGGCAAGTACCCTGTAGAGGCGGTAAAAACCATGGCCGCCATCGCCGAGCGGACGGAGGCGGACATCAACTATTTCGGCCGGATGCGCAACATGACGCCGGACATCCGGCTGGGCATCGGCGGGGCCACCGCCCACGCCGCCTGCACCACCGCGACGGATACCAACGCCTCCGCCATCATCACCGTCACCAAGAGCGGGGCCACCCCCCGGCTCATCAGCCGGTTCCGGCCGGAGACCCCCATCATAGCCTGCGTCATGGATGAACCGGTGCAGCGGCAGCTCTCCCTCACCTGGGGGGTGAAGCCCCTCATCATGCCGTACGTCCAGAGCACCGATGAGATGATTGAAGGCTCTGTGGCCGTGGCCAAGGAGGCTGGGCTCATCCACGATGGGGAGATTGCGGTGGTCACCGCCGGCGTCCCTGCGGGCATCGCCGGCACCACCAACATGATTAAGGTCCACCTGGTGGGCAGCAGCCTCATCAGCGGCGCCGGCGTGGGCAATGAGAATGTGAAGGGCGTCCTCTGCGTCTGCCGGACCTTGGAGGACGTGAAGCAGAAGTTCCGCCCCGGCATGATCCTGGTGGTGCCCCACACCAACAACGAGATGCTCCCCTATGTCCGAGACGCCATCGGCGTCATCACAGAGGAGAACGGCATGGGCAGCCACGCCGCTGTGGTGGGGCTGAGCCTGAACAAGGCCGTCATTGTGGGGGCCATTGGCGCCACCCGCACCCTGCAGGATGGGATGAAGGTCTCCATGGACTGCCGGCAGGGGTCGGTGCAGAGCCTGGCAGAGTAATGGAAATATGAGAAAAAACACACCGTGGGAAGTGGTTTCCACGGTGTGTTTTTCTGCTCTATGCGGGGAGAGACCGCTGGATTTTTTAGCAATGTGACCCACCCCTTGACATTTCCCCCCCGCAAGCATATAATACCCTCGTTAGAACACAGGCACCGACGGGAACCTTGCCGGCCCCGGGGCCCAGAGAGGGGAAGCCATAGGCTGAAAACTTCCCCGCCGCCACAGCCGGACCAAGCACCCTCCCTGAGCCGCCCACCGAACCCCCGCTGCGGGGCAGTAGACTGGGCCGGGCCCCGCCCGTTACTGCGGAAACGAAGCGGCATGTCCCTCATGGGCCATGCAAGCAGGGTGGAACCGCGAGATTGTCTTTCCAATCCCGCCCCTGAGAATTTCCAGGGGCGGGTTTTTTATGCCCATGCCCCAAATCTGACCAGGAGGAACCATACCATGGCTGACGAGAATCTGTACACCTTTGAAAACCCCGACTACAAAAAGACCTACTGGCACACCTGCTCCCACGTGCTGGCCCAGGCCATGAAGCGCCTCCATCCCGAGGTGAAGCTGGCCATCGGCCCGGCCATTGAGAACGGGTTTTACTACGACTTTGACACCCCCGAGCCCTTCTCCGAGACCCAGCTGGCCGAGCTGGAGGCGGAGATGCGGAAGATCTGCAAGGAGAAGCTGAAGCTGGAGCGGTTTGAACTGCCCCGGGCCGAGGCGGTGAAGTTCATGGAGGAGCGGGAGGAGCCCTACAAGGTGGAGCTCATCAACGACCTGCCGGAGGACGCCACCATCTCCTTCTACAAGCAGGGGGAGTTCACCGACCTGTGCGCCGGCCCCCACCTGGACTCCACCGGGCGGATCAAGGGCAACGGAATTAAGCTCACCGCCTGCAACGCCGCCTACTGGCGGGGGGACTCCAACCGCCAGACCCTCCAGCGGATCTACGGCATCGCCTTCCCCAAGAAGGAGCAGCTGGACGAGTACCTGGCCAAGATCGAGGAGGCCAAGCGCCGGGACCACCGGAAGCTGGGCAAGGAGCTGGGCCTGTTCATGATGGCCGAGGAAGGTCCCGGTTTCCCCTTCTTCCTGCCCAAGGGCATGGTGCTGAAGAACACCCTGCTGGAGTACTGGAGAGCGTGCCACAAGCGGTACGGCTATGTGGAGATCGCCACCCCCATCATCCTCAACCAGGACCTGTGGCACCGCTCCGGCCACTGGGACCACTACAAGGACAACATGTACACCACCGTCATCGACGGCGAGGACTATGCCATCAAGCCCATGAACTGCCCCGGCGGCATGCTGGTGTATAAAAACGAACCCCACTCCTACCGGGACCTCCCCCTGCGCATGGCAGAGCTGGGTCTGGTCCACCGGCACGAGATGTCCGGCGCCCTCCACGGCCTGTTCCGGGTGCGGTGCTTCACCCAGGACGATGCCCACATCTTCATGACCCCCGACCAGATGAAGGACGAGATCAAGGGCGTGGTGAAGATCTTCGATGAGATCTACTCCACCTTCGGCCTGACCTACCAGATCGAGCTGTCCACCATGCCCGAGGACCACATGGGCGATGAGAAGATCTGGCACTTTGCCGAGGAGACCCTCCAGGCCGCCATCCAGGAGATGGGCAAGGACTTCATCCTCAACCCTGGTGACGGCGCCTTCTACGGCCCCAAACTGGACTTCCACCTGGCCGACTCCCTGGGCCGGACCTGGCAGTGCGGCACCATCCAGCTGGACTTCCAGATGCCCGAGCGCTTCGACCTGGAGTATGTGGGAGAGGACGGGGAGAAGCACCGCCCCGTAATGATCCACCGGGCCCTGCTGGGCTCCATCGAGCGGTTCATCGGCGTCATCACCGAGCACTTTGCCGGGGCCTTCCCGGTGTGGCTGTCTCCGGTCCAGGTGAAGGTCCTCCCCGTCACCGACCGGGCGGCGGAGTACGCTGACCAGGTGGCCGCCCAGCTCACCGAGAACGGCTTCCGGGTGGAGGTAGACCACCGCAACGAGAAGATCGGCAAGAAGATCCGGGAGGCCCAGCTGGAAAAGACCCCCTACATGCTGGTGGTGGGCGACCGGGACATGGAGAACGGCACCGTCTCTCCCCGGCACCGGGCCGCTGGCGACCTGGGGGCCATGTCTCTGGCAGACTTCCAGGCCAAGCTCCGCCGGGAAGTGGACGAGAAACTGAAGGACAGCGACCTGTAATCCCCCGTGGCAGCAAGCAAGGAAACCCTGCGGGACCGGCTCATTGTCCGCACCAGCGTGGTGGGCATCGTCACCAACCTCTGTCTGGTGGCCTTCAAGTTGTTGGTGGGGGTGTTGGCCAACTCCATTGCCATCATCCTGGACGCCATGAACAACCTCAGCGATGCCCTGTCCTCGGTGATCACGATTCTGGGCACCAAGCTGGCCGGCCGGCCCCCGGACCAGAAGCATCCCTTCGGCTACGGCCGGGTGGAGTACCTCACCGGCATCCTCATCGCGGGGATCATCCTCTTTGCCGGCGCCAGCTTCGCGGTGACCTCGGTGCAGAAGATCTTCACCCCCGACGAAACCCACTACACCACCGTGACGGTGGTGATCGTGGCGGTGGCCATCGTCACCAAGCTGGTGCTGGGGGCCTACACGAAGAAGATGGGGAAGGAGACCGACTCCAGCGCCCTCACCGCCTCCGGGGCGGATGCCACCTTTGACGCGGTGATCTCTGCCGGCACCTTGGCAGGGGCCCTGGTGACCATGGCCAGCGGCGTGGTGATCGACGGATGGATCGGCTGCATCATTTCCGTGGTCATCCTTAAGGCCGGCCTGGAGATGCTGCTGGACACCCTCAGCAGCATCGTAGGCCGCCGGGCGGATGCCCAGCTGGCCCAGGAGCTGAAAACCCGGCTGTGTTCCATCGACGGCATCCTGGGGGCCTATGACCTGGTGCTCCACAACTACGGCCCCACCCGGGCCATGGGTTCGGTGAACGTGGCGGTGTATGACTGGCACACGGCGGCGGACCTCCACGCCCTGAGCAAGAAGGCCCAAGCCCTCATCTGGGAGGAGTACCGCATCTACCTCTACATCGGGTTCTATGCGGTGAACACCCATGACGATGCCCTCCGAGTCCTGGAGGACCAGGTTCGGGGGGAGTGTAAGGCCTATCCGGAGGTCCTCTCCATCCACGCCTTCTTTGAAAACCAGGAGACGGGGACCATCTCCTTTGACGCGGTGGTGGACTTCGCCTGCCGGGACAGCCTGGCCCTGATCCACCGGATGGAGGAGGAGCTGGCCGCCAAGCACCCTGGCCGCCGGTTTGCCATCAAGATCGACCGGGCCTACAGCGACTAACCCACAGGAGGACACCCCTATGTTTTTGGAAACCACCCCCGAGGGAAAAATCTACAAGGAACTGGCGGAGGACCATTTTGCAGACCCCCAGGGTCTGGGCAGGTATGCTCTCTTTCTCCGGCCGTCCCAGGGAGATTTGATCCCCGCGCCCCAGATGGAGCCCAGCCTCCTCCTCTCCGGCCGGTACCGGCCGGTCACCTTGGAAGGGCGGAACCTCTTTGTCACCAAGGACTTCTATGCCTTTTTCAAGCACCTGGAGGAGCCGGGGATCGAGGCCACCCACAAAGGGGTGGTGGTCATCGCCATGAACAAGCTCCGAGAGGTGATGCTGGAGGTCCCCGAGGTGCTGGACAACGCCCGCCTCACCGGCGATGGCAAGACCCTCTACCTGATTAAGAACAAACGGACGAATCTGGGGTGAGACATCCCCCAACGATTTCAGAAGGACCCATTCCCTGGGCAAGGGAATGGGTCCTTCTGTTTAAGGGATGGGGGGAAGGTCAGAGAGCCTGCCCTGCTGGATGGCGGGGAGGTGCCGCTGGATGGTTTCCACCGGCCAGTCCCACCACCCCAAGGCCTGGAGAGCGGCGATGGTCTCTTGGGGAAACCGCTGGCGGATGGGGCGGGCAGGCACGCCCCCCACGATGGTGTAGGGGGGCACGTCCTGGGTCACCAGGGCCCGGGCACCGATGATGGCCCCGTCCCCGATGGTGACGCCGGACAGGATGACGGCCTCATAGCCCACCCACACGTCGTTGCCCAGGACGATGTCCCCCTTGTTGTCCCAGGCCTCGGTGACCCGGCTCCCATCCAGCCCCCACTCGGTGAAGAAGATGGGGAAGGGATAGGTGGACAGGGACCCCAAGGCGTGGTTGGCGCTGGTGAAGAGGAAGACGGCCCCGCAGGCGATGGAGCAGAACTTCCCCATCACCAGCCGGTCCCCGTTGACGGGGTAGTGGTAGAGGACGTTGTTCTCCTGGAAGGCCCGGGGATCGTTGCGGAAGTCGTGGTACATGGTAAAGTCGCCCACCTGAATGGCGGGGTTGGTGATGACGTTTTTCAGGTAGACGGTGGCTTTGTCCCCAGGGCGGGGATAGATGAGATGGGGGTTCATGGCAAGGCTCCTTTCCCGGTGGGGGTTGATAGGGGTATCCTACCCCACCCGGCAGGGAAAATCTATCCCCAAAACGCTGCTGAACCAAAGTCGCACAAAAGGGCGGCCCCATGCCATGGGGCCGCCCAGAACATTTTATTTGGAGTAGACGATCCGCCGAATGGAAGCGGGGGAGAGGTGGTACTGCTCCCCCAGCATCTCCGGGGAGACGCCTTGGCGAAAGGCCTGGCGAATGGCCCGGTTGCGGGCATCCAGCATCTGCCGGGCGCCGGAACGCTCCCCCCAGCCCTTGCGCTGGGTCCCGTCGGTGGGGATGTAGAGGTATTCCCCCTGGACATAGCGCTGCAGCTCCTTCACCAAAGCCTCGGGCAGCAGGTCGCCTGCATTGCGGTATCGCACGTTGGCCGCCTCCTTGGAAAGGGATTCCGAAGGGCAAAGCCAGCGGCTGGGCGCGACGGAAGGTCACTCCCTGCAAGGGTCGCGCCGCACTGGCTTTGCAGGGAGCTGCACTTGGTTGCGCTGCATGGATTCACGTCCTTTCCAGAAGAGCGGGGGTCAGCCCTCCCCCGCGGCGATGACGTCCACCCCCAGACCAAAGGGGTCGGGGAGGACCACCTGCCCCCAGGGAACCGGCCCGGCCGGCGCGGCACAGCGCCGGAGGACTGCCATGCAGGACAGGAGGTTGTCTTTGGGTACCCCGGCGCTGGTTTTCACCGGCAGAAGGGTACCGTCGGGCCGTTTCAGGGTGGTGGTGAGGACCCGCTTAGGGGCGGTGGCCTCCTGGCGGGCGTAGTCTGCCCCCTTGGGGCAGCCGTTGCCCTGGGCCTCCCCGTGGGGAAGCAGGGTCACCCGGCACCCCTTGGGGCAGAGGACGCAGGTGGTCACCCCCGGCTGGGGCAGGCCCTTGGCCATGGCGTTGGTGGTCTCCGGGGGCATGGGCGCCAGAGCCTGGCCTTGGACGAACCGGGCGGCATTCTCCCCGGCAGCGTGGCCTTGGACAGAGACGAAGTCCGCCAGGTCCATCACCTTCCGGCTGTTGCCGCAGGCAAAGATCCCGGGGACAGAGGTCTGGAGGAACCGGTCGGTCACCGCCCCGTTGCTCCCGGGGTCTAAAGACACCCCGGCCTGGGCGGCGATCTCGTTTTCCGGGATCAGGCCCACGGAGAGGAGGAGGGTGTCACAGTCCACCCGCCGCCCGGTGCCGGGGATGGGGCGGCCGGCCTGGTCCACCTGGCTCAGCTCCACCCCCTCCAGCCGCCTGGCTCCGAAGATCCGGGTGACGGTGGTTTGGAGGTGGAGGGGAATGCCGAAGTCGTAGAGGCACTGGACTACGTTCCGCTCCAGCCCCCCGGGGGCGGGGCGCTGTTCGGCCACGCACAGCACCTGGGCCCCCTCCAAGGTGAGCCGCCGGGCCATGATCAGGCCGATGTCCCCGGACCCCAGGACCACCACCCGGCGGCCCACCATCAGGTTCTTGGTGTTCATCAGGTTCTGGGCGGTGCCGGCGGTGTATACCCCTGCCGGCCGGGTGCCGGGGATGGCGATGGCCCCCCGGGTCCGCTCCCGGCATCCGGTGGCCAGCACC
>ERZ772821.218-NODE-218-length-56309-cov-9.702812_pt1 | contig 56309 bp, 44 predicted proteins | sample MGYA00580859_ERZ772821 | MGnify/ENA primary metagenome ERZ772821 (study PRJEB29015, sample SAMEA2737674) | human gut metagenome | biome: human gut; feature: human-associated habitat; material: faeces | place: China | collected 2012 ...
CTCGTACAGCTCCCACTCGCAAAATACAAAATTTATCTCACTTTCTCAAAATCTACCAGCGTGTAGAACTTTATAATTTAGCTTTTTCTACACGCTGGTGCATACAAATTATATTTGTATGCTTATTTTTTAATTTGATGTTGTATATTTACTTATTATATGATATTATAGATGTGTATAATTATATAAATTTGTATAAATATTCAGGAGGATTTTATTATGTATTCGGATTATTATGATTCAATCGGTAAAGTTGCCGAAACGGATAAGGAAGTTGCAGACGCAATGGCACTTGAATTAAAACGCCAGCGTGATAATATTGAACTTATTGCTTCGGAAAACCTTGTTTCCCCTCAGGTAATGGCAGCTATGGGCAGTGTTCTTACAAATAAGTATGCCGAGGGTTTGCCGGCAAAGCGTTATTACGGCGGTTGCCAATATGTAGATATTGTTGAAAACATTGCTATTAAAAGAGCGTGTGAGCTTTTTAAATGCAATTTTGCTAATGTTCAGCCCCATTCAGGTGCACAGGCTAATACTGCTGTTTACCTTGCACTTCTTAAGCCGGGTGATACAGTTATGGGTATGAGCCTTGATAACGGCGGTCACCTTACTCACGGTTCACCTGCTAATATCAGCGGTAAGTATTTCAACTTTGTACCTTACGGTGTTGATGAAAACGGATTTATTGATTACAAGGAATTTGCAAAGCAAGTTAATAAAGTTAAACCTAAACTTGTGGTTGCAGGTGCTTCCGCTTATCCAAGAGAAATTGATTTTAAAACAATGGCTGATATTGCACACGCAAACGGTGCAATGTTTATGGTAGATATGGCACATATTGCAGGTCTTGTTGCTGCAGGGCTTCATCAGTCACCTATTCCATATGCCGATGTTGTTACAACTACGACTCATAAAACATTAAGAGGTCCACGCGGCGGTCTTATTCTCTGCAATAATGAATATCTTATTAAAAAGCTTAATTCAGCAGTATTTCCGGGTACACAGGGCGGCCCTCTTATGCATGTTATTGCAGGTAAGGCAGTTTGCTTCGGCGAAGCTCTTAAGCCTGAATTTGCTGATTATCAAAAGAGAGTTGTTGAAAACGCAAAGGCTCTTGCAAACGGACTTATGAACAGAGGAATGAAGCTTGTTTCGGGCGGTACTGATAATCACCTTTGCCTTCTTGACCTTAGGGGTACAGGTGTAACAGGTAAGGAGCTTGAAAACAGACTTGATGATGTTCATATTACTCTTAATAAAAATACTGTCCCTAATGAACCTCTTTCACCGTTTGTTACATCCGGTGTTCGTATCGGTACTCCTGCCGCTACTACAAGGGGTCTTAATACTGCTGATATGGATAAAATTGCAGAGTACATTACTCTTGCTGTTACAGATTTTGATAATCAAAAGGAATATATCACAAACGGTGTTGCCGAAATTTGTGCAAAATATCCTCTTTATGAATAATTAAAGAAGTGATAATATGAAAGTCTTATTGATTGAAATATTAAAAATATTACTTAAAATTATTTATGCTCCCATTAAGCTTTTTAAAACTAAAAACAGAATAGTTTATCTTTCAAGGCAAAGCAATGATAAAAGCCTTGATATGAAGCTTCTTGAAGAAGCAATAAATAATGAATGTCCAAATACCGAGCAGGTTTTCAGGCTTAAAATGATACCTGAAAGCTTGCCGGGAAAAATTGCATATTGCTTTTCAATAATAGGTGATATGTATTATCTTGCAACATCAAAGGTAGCAATAATTGATACTTATTCAATTACTGTTTCTTGCTTGAAGCATAAAAAGAGCCTTAAAGTTATTCAAATGTGGCATGCTTTGGGCGCACTCAAAAAGTTTGGGTTTCAAAGTGTCGGTACAAAAGAGGGCAGGGATGAAAAAATCAGCCGTGCTATGTGTATGCATAAAAATTATGATTATGTTCTTGCACCGAGTAAAAAAACAGCGAAGTTTTATATGGAAGCGTTTGGCTGTGATAATTCTAAAATTAAGATTTGCTCACTGCCGAGGGTTGACGATATATTAACTGATAACGGCTGTGCTTCTCGCTTTTTTACAGAAAATCCGGCTTTAAGTGATAAAAAAATTGTTCTTTATCTTCCTACTTTTCGTGAAAGAGATGCTTATGTAGCGGAAAAGCTTAAGGTTGAATTTGACGAACTTGCTGATTATCATTTAATAATCAGTGCTCATCCTCTGTTCTCTAAAATTAAGATTGAGGATAAGTTTTCTTACAGCGGTGATTTTTCAACATATGATTTGATGAAAATTGCCGATGTTATAATAACCGATTATTCGGCTTGTGCTTTTGAAGCTAGTGTTTTGATGAAACCGCTTTATTTCTTTGTACCCGATTATGAAGAATATTCAAAAGAACGGGGAATAAATGTTAATCTTAAAGAGGAAATGCCAAGCGCGACTTTTGAAGATGCAGAAGCTCTTGTGAATGCAATTAAATCAAACAGCTATGATTTTGATATGTTGTATAAATTTAAAAGCGAATATGTTGAAAATTCAAAAGCAAACAATGCAGAAATTCTTGCAAAATTTATTTCTATGTTGATTGCTTAAATATAAAAAGAAGGCAAAACAATGGACTATACATTTTCTGACAAAATTTCTTCTCTCCATCCAAGTGCTATCAGAGAAATACTTAAAGCAACAGCAGACCCTAAAATTATTCCACTTGCAGCAGGCAATCCGGCACCGGATGCTTTCCCTGTTGAAGAGGTAAGGGCAATTGCGGCAGATATACTTGATTCCCGCCCTATTGATGCACTTCAGTACGGCGTATCCGAGGGCTATCAGCCGTTGCGTGATACAGTTAAAAAGTGGATGAAAAATCACGAAAATATCGGCAAGGACTTTGACGATGTGCTTATTGTTTCAGGTGCAACGCAGGTTATGGATTTAACTACCAAAGTTCTTTGTAACGAAGGGGATACAGTTATTTGTGAAGAACCGTCATTTATCGGTTCGCTTAATTGCTTCCGTTCTTACGGCTGTAAGCTTAAAGGTGTGCCTGTTGAAGCAGACGGAATCAATATTGCTATGCTTGAAGAAGCACTCAAATCTACAAAAAATGCAAAGTTTATATATACAATTCCTAATTTCCAAAACCCTTCGGGTGTTACAATGTCTTTGGAAAAGAGAAAGAAGCTTTATGCACTTGCTAAACAGTACGGTGTTATGGTTTTGGAGGATAACCCTTACGGTGATTTAAGAGTCAGCGGTACTCCGCTTCCTACTATTAAATCAATGGATGAGGACGGAATAGTTATTTATGCCGGCTCGTTTTCTAAAATTCTTTCACCGGGTCTTCGTGTTGCTTATTGCATTTCGCCTAAAACGGTTATGGCTAAAATGACGGTAGGCAAGCAGGCTTCCGATGTGCATACGCCTTGCCTTAATCAAATGATTGTTGATGAATGGTTTAAAAACTATGATGTTGATGCTCATATTAAGCATATTCAGGGCATTTACAGAAATAAGCTTAATCTTATGTGCGAATGTATTGATGAACATCTTGGCGATTTTGTAGAATATGTTAAGCCGGAAGGCGGACTTTTTGTTTGGTGCAAATTGCCTGATGATGTAAATATGCTTGAATTTGTTAAAAAAGCAGTTGAAAAGAATGTTGCAGTCGTTCCGGGTAATGCATTTTTAATGGATGATACACAGGAATCGCACTACATTCGCCTTAATTTCTCAACCCCTACCGATGACGGTATTATAAACGGTGTTAAGGCTTTGGGCGAAGTAGCTAAATTATATAGATAATCGGAGAAAAACAATGGCAGAAGAAATTAAAAAAGAACGCAAAAAAAGAAGTCTTTCACTTATCCAACCTACCTCTGTGCCTACTTTGGGCAATTATCTCGGAGCAATGCGTGGCTGGAAAGATTTCCAAGATGATTTTGATACAGTGTTCGGCATTGCCGATTTGCACTCAATTACCGTAAGGCAAGACCCGCAAAAGCTCAGAACTCAAACTACCCAGCTTTATGCCTTACTTATGGCTACCGGACTCGACCCTGATAAGAGTATTCTCTTTATTCAGTCACATGTGCCGCAACATTCACAGCTTGCTTGGATACTTAATTGCTATACTCAATTTGGTGAGCTTAGCAGAATGACACAGTTTAAGGATAAGTCACAGCAACACTCGGATAATGTTAATGCAGGTCTTTTTACTTACCCTTCACTTATGGCAGCAGATATTCTTCTTTATCAGGCAGATGTTGTTCCTGTTGGTGTTGACCAAAAGCAACATCTTGAAATCACGAGGGATATTGCTGAGCGTTTTAACGGTATATATGGTAATGTATTCACTGTTCCTGAAGCGTATATTACCAAAACTGCGGCAAAGGTTATGAGTCTTGCTGACCCTACAAGAAAGATGAGTAAGTCAGACCCTAACCCTAAAGGTACAGTTTATCTTACAGATGAACCTAATGTTATTATGAAAAAGTTTAAGAGTGCTGTAACCGACAGTGAAATGAGTGTTCGCTATGCCGAGGGTAAAGACGGAATAAATAACCTTATGTCAATTTATTCAGCAGTTACAGGCAAAACATTTGATGCTATTGAAAGTGAATTTGCCGGCAAAGGCTACGGTGATTTTAAAACCTCAGTAGGTGAAGCGGTTGTTGCTGAGCTTGAACCTGTTCAAAAGCGTTATAATGAACTTATGAAAGATAAAGCTTATCTTCAGGAAAAATGGACTCAAGGTGCTGATTTGGCACAGCGTGTATCCCAGCGCACACTTGATAAAGTTATGAAAAAAGTGGGCTTTGTGCTTAAATAATTGAAAATATCAAAAAACTAAATGCCTGAAAAACCTTGTGTTTTCGGGCATTTTTCTTTCTTCTGAAAAATATTTAAAAAAATACTAAAAACCTATTGACAAAATAGGTAATGTGTTGTATAGTGTAGACATCACAGAGATAACCTACAAACCTCGTAGGTAATAAGGGAAATATTTAAGGAGAGATTGTTATGAATAAAATTTGCAGCAAATTAACAGTCGCTAATGTTAAAAATCAACGAATGTGCTTTCGATGTTATATGTAAAATCATAAATTATTTTAGCTTTAATACTTATTACAAATTTAAAAACTAATTTTAACATCGAAAGGAAATTAACATTATGTCAGAATATAAATATCATTTTGAAACACTTCAACTTCATGTAGGTCAGGAAGAACCGGACCCGGCAACAGATTCAAGAGCAGTTCCTATTTATCAAACAACTTCATATGTATTTAAAAACAGCGATCACGCACAGGCAAGATTTGGCCTTGCAGATGCAGGCAATATCTATGGCAGACTTACCAATTCAACACAAGATGTTTTTGAACAGAGAGTTGCAGCTCTTGAAGGCGGTGTGGCAGCTCTTGCAACAGCTTCAGGTGCAGCAGCACTTGCGTATACTTTCCAAGCTCTTGCACAGGCAGGCGACCACATTGTATCGGCAAAAACAATTTACGGCGGTACTTATAACTATCTTGAACATACATTTTCACAGTTTGGTGTAACAACAACTTTTGTTGACCCTGATGACCTTGCTAATTTTGAAAATGCAATTCAGGATAACACAAAAGCAATCTTTATTGAAACACTCGGCAATCCAAATTCAAATCTTGTTGATATTCAAAAGCTTGCAGATATTGCACATTCACATAATATTCCTCTTGTTATTGACTCAACATTTGCAACACCTTATCTTTTAAGACCTATTGAATACGGTGCAGATATTGTAGTTCACAGTGCTACTAAGTTTATCGGCGGTCACGGTACTACTTTGGGCGGTGTAATCGTCGACAGCGGTAATTTCGATTGGAAAGCAAGTGGCAAATACCCACAGATTTCCGACCCTAACCCAAGCTATCACGGTATTTCATTCCAAGAAGCAGTTGGCCCGGCAGCATTTGTAACATACATTCGTGCAATCATTCTTCGTGATACCGGTGCTACAATTTCACCGTTCAATGCATTCCTTCTTCTTCAGGGTCTTGAAACACTTTCACTTCGTGTTGAACGCCATGTTGAAAACACAAAGAAAGTTATTGAATATCTTGTTAATAACCCTAAAGTTGAAAAGGTTAATCATCCAAGCATTGACCCAAGATATAAAGAACTTTATAACAAGTATTTTCCAAACGGTGCAGGTTCTATCTTCACATTTGAAATTAAGGGCGGAGAAGCAGAAGCCAAGAAGTTTATTGACAGCTTAAAGATTTTCTCAATCCTTGCAAATGTAGCAGATGTTAAATCACTTGTTATTCATCCGGCAACCACAACACACAGTCAGCTTAGCCCTGAAGAACTTGCAGAACAGGATATTAAGCCTAATACAATCAGACTTTCTATCGGTACAGAGCATATTGACGATATTATTCACGATCTCGACGAAGCTTTCGCCGCAATCGACTAATTTTAAATTCTAAATTATTTGATTAAATTTAAGGAGATTATTTATTATGGCTATTTATAAATCAGCACTTGACCTCGTTGGTAAAACACCACTTCTTGAGGTACAGAATTTTGAAAAAGAAAACAATCTTGAAGCAACAGTTCTTGTAAAGCTTGAATATTTCAATCCGGCAGGTTCTGTTAAAGACAGAATTGCAAAGTCAATTATTGAAGACGCAGAAAAAACAGGAAAGCTTAAAGCAGATTCAGTTATTATTGAACCAACAAGCGGTAACACAGGTATCGGCCTTGCCAGTGTAGCTGCTGCAAAGGGATATAAACTCATTATCACAATGCCTGAAACTATGAGCGTTGAAAGAAGAAATCTTATGAAAGCATACGGCGCCGAACTTGTTTTGACAGACGGTGCAAAGGGTATGAAGGGTGCTATCGCAAAGGCAGAAGAACTTGCAAGCGAACTTCCAAACAGCTTTATTGCAGGCCAGTTTACCAATCCTGTAAACCCTGCAACTCATAAGGCAACAACAGGCCCTGAAATTTGGAACGATACCGAAGGCAAAGTTGATATTTTCGTAGCAGGTGTAGGCACAGGTGGTACACTTTCAGGTGTCGGCGAATACCTTAAGAGCCAAAATCCTAATGTAAAGGTAGTCGCAGTAGAACCGGCTACATCACCTGTTCTTTCAAAGGGTACAGCAGGCCCTCATAAAATTCAAGGTATCGGCGCAGGCTTTGTTCCTGATACTCTTAATACAGATATTTACGATGAAATCATCGCAGTTGAAAACGAAGATGCATTTGCAACAGGTAAGGAATTTCCTAAGCAAGAGGGTGTACTTGTCGGCATTTCAAGCGGCGCAGCACTCTGGGCAGCAAAAGAACTTGCTAAAAGGCCTGAAAATAAGGGCAAAACAATTGTCGCTCTCTTACCTGATACAGGTGACAGATACCTTTCAACTCCGCTTTTCAGCGAGTAATAAAGACAGATATAATATTTCCCTTATATCATTAAATCAAGGCTTGGGCTTCACGGTCCAAGTCTTGATTTTTTTATTTTATGCTCAAATGCCACTAATATATTAAATAATTTTTTAACAAAATCGGCAAAATATAATAAAATTTATAAAAAATATTGATATTACTATCCCAAAGTGCTAAAATCTATAATAGGCAAATTTGGAATATTTTAAATTTTTCATAAATGCTCTGTCACAATTTAAGGAGGACAAAACAGTGAACGACTCAAAAGCACTTAAAAGACTTGAAGCACTTTTTGATGACGGTTCATTTACTGAAATTGATGCTTATGCTAAATCAGCTGACGGCTCAGTTGAAGTTGTTGCCGGCTTCGGAACAGTTAATGAGTGTGCAGTTTATGCATTTTCACAGGATGTAACTGTTGACAGCGGTGCTGTAAGTGTTGCACAGTGTGCTAAAATTAAAAAGATTTATGAACTCGCTTTAAAAACCGGTTGTCCGGTCATCGGCGTGTATGATTCAAATGGTGTTAAGCTTACCGAAGGTTTTGAAGTTATGAATGCTTACGGTGATCTTGTTAAAGCATCAACATCAATGAGCGGCGTATGCCCTCAAATTTCAATTGTTGCAGGTTCTTGCCTCGGCACATCTGCTCTTATTGCAAATATGGCTGATGTTGTAGTAGCGGTTAAGGATGCTGATTTTTATGTAACAGCTCCAAGTGAAGTTACTGCCGAAGAAAGCTATGAAGCAGGAACTGTTGATATTCTTTGCGATACTTTTGAAGATGCAGTGGCACAGGTTAAAAATCTTGCTTCGCTTCTTCCGTCAAATAACCTTGCCCCTTCTCCTCTTTTTGAATTTGAAGCACCAAGCACTTTTGCAAATGACGGTGATGATGCAATGGCTGTTATTAACAGTATTGCAGATGCAAATTCAGTAGTTGAACTTAAGGGCGGATATTCAGAAAAGAAATGTAAAACAGCTCTTGCAACAGTTATGGGTACAACAGTAGGCTTTGTTGCATTTGAAGGTGAACCTATTTGCCCTTGCTGTTCTTATAAGGCTGAAGCTATGGTTAAGCTTTGCGATGCTTATTCAATTCCGGTTGTAACTTTGGTTAATGCAAACGGTACTGTTAATAAGCCGGGCAAGGAAAATCAATGCCTTACAGCATTTACTAAACTTACAAGTGCTTATGCAACTGCAACTACACCTAAAATTTCTGTAATTACAGGTAATGCAGTCGGCCTTGCATATATTGTTCTTGCAGGTAAAGGCTCAAATGCAGACTTTACTTTCGCTTGGGATAAGAGTGTTGCTTCTCCGCTTCCTACCGAGTCTGCTGTTCAATTTTTATTTAATGACAGACTTGCAAACGGCGAAAGCAAGCAAGACCTTGAAAAAGAATATATTGAAAAGGTTGCTTCACCATTTACTGCCGCAGCTTGTGGCGCAGTTGATGATATTTTTGCTCCTGCCGATACCCGTGCAAAAGTTATTTCTGCACTTGATATTCTTGCAGGTAAAAGAGAAAATACTTTACCAAGAAAACATTCTGTTAAATAATGGAGGATTAAAATATGAAAAACTATACAATTACCGTAAACGGTACAGCTTATAATGTTACAGTTCAGGAAGGTGCAAATGCTACAACTCCTGTATCAGCACCGGCTCCTGCTGCTGCACCTGCTCCGGCACCTGCTGCTGCACCTGCACCGGCTCCTGCCGCAGCACCTGCACCGGCAGCTCAGGGTTCAGCAGGTTCAGTTAAGGTTGAAGCTCCTATGCCTGGTACTATCCTTGATGTTAAGGTTTCAGTAGGCGATTCAGTTTCAAGCGGTTCAGTTCTTTGCATTCTTGAAGCTATGAAAATGGAAAATGAAATCGTTGCTCCACAGGATGGTACTGTTGCATCAATCAATGTTTCAAAGAGTGACAGCGTTGAAGCAGGCCAGGTTATCATTACATTAAACTAAGAGGTGTCATAAATGGCTAAAATCGGTATTACTGAAACAGTTCTTCGTGATGCTCATCAGTCTTTGATTGCAACTCGTATGAGAACTGACGAATTTGAAGACATCCTCGAAAAAATGGATAAAATCGGCTACCACTCACTTGAATGTTGGGGCGGTGCAACTTTCGACAGTTGTCTTCGATTCCTTGATGAAGACCCTTGGGATAGGCTTCGTCTTATTCGTAAAAAATGTCCTAACACAAAGCTTCAAATGCTTTTCAGAGGTCAGAATATGCTCGGCTACCGCCATTATTCTGATGAACTCGTTGATTATTTTGTAAAAAAGAGTATTGATAACGGTATTGATATTTTAAGAATATTTGATGCTCTTAACGATGTTCGTAACCTTCAAACAGCTATTGATGCAGCCAAGAAATACGGCGGTCATGTTCAAGCTGCTATTTCATATACCACCGGCCCTGTTTTTGATATTGATTATTATTGCAATTATGCAAAGCAACTTGAAAACGCCGGTGCAGATTCAATCTGTATTAAAGATATGGCAGGTCTTTTAACTCCTTACGGAACTTATGACCTTGTTAAAGCACTTAAAAGTACAGTTGATATTCCTGTTCAGCTTCACTCTCACTATACTTCAGGCCTTGCTTCTATGGTTCACCTTAAGGGTATTGAAGCAGGTGTTGATGTAATTGATACTGCTATGAGCCCGCTTGCTATGGGTACTTCTCACCCGGCTACCGAATCAATGGTTGCCGCACTTAAAGGTACAGAGTATGATACGGGTCTTGATATTAAGGCTCTTTCAGAAATCAGAGATTTCTTCACACCGCTTCGTGAAAAGTATCTTAAATCAGGTCTTCTTGACCCTAAAATGCTTGGTGTTGACGCTAATACTCTTCTTTATCAGGTTCCGGGCGGTATGCTTTCTAACCTTGTATCACAGCTTAAGCAGGCAGGCAAGGCAGATAAGCTTGATGAAGTTCTTGCCGAAGTTCCGAGAGTAAGGGAAGATTCAGGTTACCCACCGCTTGTTACTCCTACATCTCAAATCGTTGGTACACAGGCTGTTTTCAATGTTATTATGGGTGAAAGATATAAGATGGTAACCAAGGAATTTAAGGATATGGTTGCCGGTAAGTACGGTAAAACACCTTGTGATATTGATCCTGAATTCCAAAAGAAGATTGTAGGCGATGATGAAATTATCACCTGCCGCCCTGCTGACCTTATTCATGATAAAATTGATGATTTCAAGGATGAAATTAAAGAATATTATGAGCAGGAAGAAGATGTTCTTTCATATGCTCAGTTTGGTCAGGTTGCAATTAAGTTCTTCCAAAAGAGAAGAGATAAAAAATACAATCTTGACGGTAAGCATGAAGACTTTGAATCAAAAGTTCATCCTGTTTAATTAACAAATTTATAAAAAGTGCCATTTTTATGGCACTTTTTTGTTTATATTCCGTCGTTTTTGTACATTGAAAAAGTAATGTATAAAATATTGCATAAAAATACAGTATGATATTAAAAAAATGTGTACAAAATATTGCAAAAAATGATTTCTTATGTTAATATAAAAACAATACTAAAACTATATTATATATGTGGGAGGAATAATCTATGCTTTCATTCAAAAAAACCATTGCATGCCTTATGTCGCTTATAATGATAATGACTGTAACTCCGTTTACAGCTGTTACTGCATCTGCGGCTACGGCAAAGAGCGTAAGCTCAAACATTGACGAAACAAACAAAAAGTACCATGCAGCTCCGTCAAAAACCTTTACAGCAAAGACAGGTATGAGTGAAGTTTCTTGGCGTAACAGTGCCGAGGTTAATGAATTAAGCTCATCAGACGGTGAATTTCATAAGCAGTCATATGCTCCGTCTTCAAATGTACTTTATTGGCCGAGCGCTTATGTTGGTACAACTGATTGCTTGCAATTTCAAAAGAATCATTTAGATTTCAGAGCATATTATCCGTCAGCTGTACTTATGTGGGATGGCACGACTGATGCTTATATGCCGATTATGTGTATAGCACAAAACACAAGTAAGATTGACGGAAGAAGAGTTATTTATTATGCTGCACCTTATGACAGTGAGCGTATATCTAATGCCACTTCGCCGGCTCACAGCGCGAATTTCTATGCTGATACTTGGCGCGGAACTAAAGTTGAACAAAACGAAAATTTCAACGGTAATATGTACGGTAATAATACACCATTTGGTTTTGAAGCAAAGGTTTTAACTGAATTTATCAGTACAGGGGAAAATACAAATAAATGTTATTCATTCGGTACGGATATTGGCAGCAGAGATTTGGCAAGTTTTCTTCATATTGATTCAAATATTGATAATGACGCTTCTTTTATCTCAAACGGTTTTTTGGCTAAAAAACTTTATTGGACAACAAATTCAAGTAATGTAGATTTTACAACTGCTTATGATAATAATTCAAAAGAGTCAAGTTCAACAATTTATGTTGTAAACTATAAGCCGATTGTTACAGCTGCAAATGAAGCTGCAAAAGATTTGGAAAGTTTTGACCAGACATTGTATACTCCTGATGCAGTTAATGAGTATTACAAAGCAATACAGGATTTGTATGATTGTGACCCGAATTCATTTTTTAACCAAAATGACGGTAAGGATGTAACCGATATATCAGACACTGCAGTTAGAGTCTCAAATTGTACAAACGATATTAAAAATCGTATTAGTGCTTATGAAAAAGCAAAACTTAAGCTTGAAAACAGTAAGCAATATCGTATTAAGTTTACAAATTCAAATACAGATCTTCTTTCAGATAACTATTATAAAGCAGGAGATACAATAGTTGCACCTGTTCTCAGTGATAGTTATGAAGATCGCGATGAAACAGGCCATTGCACTGTAACATTTGAATGGCAGCCTGCTTTTGAAAAAACTGCAAGTAAAAATGTTGCCTATGTTGAAAATAAAATAATACCGGCAAAAACGCCGCATAATTATGGCGCATACTCACAAGTTACACAAGATGGTAAAAACGGTCATATCCGCACCTGTTCAGAATGCGGATATAAAGATTGGGCTTTGTGTGATGACTCTTATGTAAAGAAATCTTCGACACCTGCAACATGTACACAGGACGAACAGATTGTATACGAATGTTCGTTTTGCCACAGAACAAAAACTGAAGTAGGCGAAAAGAAAAAAGGCCATGATTATGAAGTTGTTTCGCCAAAGGTTGATGCCACTTGCGAAACTCCAGGTAAAACTGAAGAAAAGAGATGTAAAAACTGCGGTGATACAATAGGCGGCGATGTAATTCCTGCTCTTAAGCACGATTATTCAATTTTAGTATCGAAAAAACAAGAAGCTACCTGTACAGCAGACGGTAAAGAAGCTGAATATGAATGCTCAAAGTGTGGAAATCATACCGGCGGTGAAGTAATTAAGGCAACAGGCCATAACTATCAGTATTTTGAAGCTGAAAATAAAATCGTTTGCAGCAAATGCGGCGATGAAAAAAAAGTAGACACATCATATACAGTACCTTCAGGATATACTTTAGTTGAAACAGTTCCACCTAAATGTACTGAATTTGGTTACACACTTTACCAAAACAAAGATGGTGAAAAATTTTATAACAATGTTAAATCTCCAACAGGTCACCAATACGGAGAGCCGACAGTTGTAGCACCGACCTGTACCGAACAGGGATATACAATTTATAAATGTAAAAATTGCGGTGACACATATAAAGATGATTATGTAAAAGCATTAGGTCATACAGAAGTAATTGATAAAGCGGTAGCACCGACTTGCACTCAATCAGGTTTAACAGAGGGTAAACATTGCTCGGTTTGCAATGCTGTTCTTGTTAAGCAAGAAAAAATTGATGCAAAAGGTCACAAATTTCCAAACAACGCACAATTTTGTTTGAACGGTTGCGGTACTGCTAATCCTAATTATGTTGCACCAAGTCAACCGGCACCAAATCCAACACCTTCAACTCCGTCGACACCTTCAGCTCCGGTAAATCCGGCACCGTCAACACCTGCGCTTACACCGGGTGAAAGCACAATTGCCAATAATTACGGTGTAGATTCTGCAACAGCCAAGTTAATTTATATTTATCTTACCCAAAATAATATTTCAAGTGAGACTTCATCATTAACCGAAAAGGTAATGACAGGTACACCTGTTAAGGGTGACGGTGATTATAAAGGTTCAAACTTTGGTCTTTTAAAAGCAAAAACCACTAAGATTACTAAAAATAGCGTGACTGTAAAGTGGAATAAGGTTAAGAATGCAGACGGTTACATTGTTTACGGCGCAAAGTGCGGTGCTAAGAGTAAGTACAAAGTGCTTAAAGTCGTTTCAGGTAAAACAACATCTTATACTCAAAAGAAGCTTAAGAAAGGTACTTATTACAAGTACAATATCGTAGCATTTAAAAATATTAACGGTGCTAAAGTTACTACCGCTGTGTCAAAGAAAATTCACGCAACTACTCTTGGCGGAAAATACGGTGTAGCAAAGGCTGTTAAGGTAAATAAAACAAAGGCTACAATTAAGAAAGGAAAAACTTTCAAAATCAAAGCTTCTGAAATCAAGAAGGATAAAAAAATCAGAAGACACAGAGCTATTTGCTATGAATCATCAAATACCGCTGTTGCAACTGTTAATGCAAAAGGTAAAGTTAAGGGCGTTAAAAAAGGTAAATGCACAATTTATGTTTACGCTCAAAACGGTGTTTATAAAACAGTTAACATTAAAGTAAAATAATAATATTTAAAGGGAATGGCTTTTGCCATTCCCTTTGTTTTATCTGACCACAAAGTATATGTATGTTCCGTAAATTATAAGCAGTAATATTCCTTGCCACCTTTGAAATTTTTGGCTGATGATAGTAGGCAAAACAGCTATTAAAATTACGCCTAAACACATTACACAATCAAAATTAACGCAGGAAAGTGAAACCGCAAGTTCGCCGCTTCCTTTTGTAATTGATATTAGTGAGCAAATCGGAAGAATTAAAGTTAAATCAATTATATTTGCACCAAGTATATTTCCGGCTGAAAGTGAGCCGGATTTTTTCTTTAGTGCTGTAAGAGCTGTTACAAGCTCCGGCAGGGAAGTGCCGATAGCAACTGCGATAACGCTTATTACTCTTTGCGAAATATTTAGGCTTATGGCAATTTGTGTGGCATATTTAACAAGAAGTTTTGCACCGAATATTATGCCCACAGCACCTAAAATAAAAAGAATTATGCAACTCACTTTTTCTTTTGTGCAGTATGATATTTTGCTTTCATCACTTTTTGTTTCGCTTTTTATGCATTTTATGTTTTCAAAAATAAATATTGCAAATACTGTAAATAAGAGTGTTACACCCAAAGCCGAAAGAAAATAATATTCTCCGACTTCACCTTTAAAGCTTAGCTCTTTCTTTTGCGTTACTATGCAGCCTATTATTATAAAAACAACAGCAAATATCATAGCGATACTTTTAAATGAAATATCTTTTCTTTTTATTTCAAATGGCATAAATGTAATAAAAAGTCCTAAAATCAAAGCTGTATTTGCCGTGACGGAACCTATCGCATTGCCGACCGCCATATCAACATTTTTGCTTAATGTTGCCTGAATACTTACTATAATTTCTGGTAGTGTGGTTGCGATTGATACTATTGTAGCGCCTATGATAAATTTAGGAACACCAAGCATATTTGCAACTTTTGTTGCACTGTCAACGAAAATATCACCGCCCTTAATTATTAAAATTAAGCCGATAATAAAGAACACATAAGTTAATGCTGTTGCCATTTTCTCACCTTAAAAATTTGTTGTTTTGCAAATTGATATATGATATAATATTTAAGCTAATACTGATATGAGGTGACATTATGTCTAAAAATAAAAAATTCAGTCCTATAATACTTATTCCTATTTTTGTTGCAATATTCGTTTTGATTGTTCTTGCAGTGAGTGGGCATTTAACAAGAACAGAAGATATAAAAGAACCGACTGCCAAAACTTCCGTTTCTGCAGTTAATGAGCAAAACAGTGAGCCTGTAAGCGAAAATTCAGATGGAAAGGTTACACTTTGCGCTGTCGGCGATAATCTTATTCATAATACATTGATTGACGCAGGCAAGCAGGAAGACGGAAGTTATGATTATACTTCGCTTTACCAAAACATTGCCCCTGTAATTCAAAAATATGATGTTTCCGTAATCGACCAGGAAACTGTACTTGGCGGCTCTGATTTTGAATATACGGGCTATCCTGTGTTTAATTCTCCTCAGGAAATCGGTGATGCCGCAATAAATGCCGGATTCGATGTATTTAACTGTGCCAATAATCATATAATGGATAAAGGCTCACAAGGCATTATGAATGAAATTGAATATTTTAAAAAGCATAAGAATGTTGTTTATCTCGGTATTAACGAAGATGAAAAGAGTTATAACACTATAAAGTATTATGTAAAAAATAATATTACATTTGCATTGCTTAATTACACTTATGGCACTAACGGTATTGACCTTCCTAGCGATAAACCTTGGATTGTTAATATGATGGACAAGGATAAAGTAACTAAAGATATTAAGGAAGCAAGGGCAAATGCCGATGTGGTAATTGTATTTCCGCATTGGGGGACTGAAAACAGCTTCAGTATTTCAGATTATCAAAAGGAATACACCGATTTGTTTAGCAAATTGGGTGTTGACCTTGTTATCGGTTGTCACCCGCATGTAATTGAGCCGGTTAAGGAAGTTACTAATAAAAGCGGCCACAAAATGCTTGTTTACTATTCGCTTGGTAATTTTATTTCACATCAAATTGAAATTGACCAGCTTTGCGGCGGTATTGCAAGTGTTGATATTGAAAAGAAAAACGGAAAAATAACTGTTAACGGTAAGTTTATTCCGATTGTTACTCATTATAACAGAACAGACGGTGATAAATTTAGATTTGATGTTTATAAACTTTCCGATTATACAGATGAACTTGCAAAGTCACATTCACAAAACGGCGGAACACCTGAATACTATAATAAACTCGTGAAAAAAGTAATTGATGAAAAGTATCTTGATTTATCATAGTATCTTATTTTTGGCATATCATACAAAAAGTTTCAACATGAATTGATGCTCACGCAGTAATTTAACAAAATTGAATAAAATCGTTGACAAATTTATACCTGCCGGCTATAATGAAAGTGTAGTAAGAACAAAGGCGTTCCGAGTTGATTCGGAGCGCCTATTTTTTTGCTTTAATTTACAAAATTACTCAAGAGAGGAGTATTTACTATGAGTAAGTACACAAAAGAAGACATCCTTAAAAGTGCACAGGAAAACGGAGTTGAATTTATCAGACTTCAGTTTACAGATGTTTTCGGCATTATGAAAAATGTCGCTATCACAAGCTCACAGCTTGAAAAAGCACTTGACAATGAATGTATGTTTGACGGTTCATCAATTGATGGATTTGTAAGAATTAACGAAAGTGATATGTATCTTCATCCTGATTATGATACATGGACTATTTTCCCTTGGAGAAAGCACCAGAACGCACAGACAGCTCGTCTTATCTGCTCGGTATATTGTGCCGATAATAAAACACCGTTCCTCGGTGACCCAAGAAATGTTCTTCAAAAGGTTATGGATGAAGCTGCTGAAATGGGTTACAGCTTTAATGTAGGTCCTGAATGTGAATTCTTCCTTTTCAAACTTGATGAAGACGGCAACCCAACTACAACAACAGGCGACGAAGGTGGTTACTTTGACCTTAACCCTATTGACCATGGTGAAAACTGCCGCCGTGATATTTGCCTCGCTCTTGAGGAAATGGGATATACAATTGAAGCATCACACCACGAAGTAGCTGAAGGTCAGCACGAAATCGACTTTAAGTTTGATGAAGTAATGACAACAGCAGACCGTGTAATGACTTTCAAGCATGTTGTTAAAACTTATGCTACAAAGCATGGTCTTCATGCAACATTTATGCCAAAGCCGATTTATGGTATCAACGGTTCAGGTATGCACACAAATATGTCACTTATGACTAAAGATGCTAACGGTAAAGTAGTTAATGCTTTCTATGACCCTGAAAGCGAAGACGGTTTGAGCGAAGTGGCACATTATTTCATCGGCGGTCTTTTAAAGCATGTTAAGAGTATTGCAGTATATTCAAACCCAACCGTAAACTCATATAAAAGACTTGTACCTGGTTATGAAGCTCCTACCTATATTGTTTGGTCAGCATCTAACCGTTCATGTCTTGTTCGTATTCCTGCAGCAAGAGGAATGGGTACTCGTGTAGAGCTTCGTTGCCCTGACCCAACTTGTAACCCATATCTTGAAATGGCACTTTGCCTTGCAGCAGGTCTTGACGGAATTAAGAATAAAATCTCTCCTGCTCCTGCAGTTGATTATAATGTATTTGACCTTTCAGATGAAGAACTTGCAGCAAAAGGTATTGATTGCCTTCCTGGTTCACTTGAAGAAGCAATTGAAGCTTCAGAAGCTGACCCATTTGTTAAAGAAACAGTAGGCGACCATGTATTCAATGCTTATACCGAAGGCAAGAAAGCTGAATGGGATGAATACAGAACAAAGGTTTCACAGTGGGAAATCGACAGATATATGGTTAATTACTAATCTGTATCTTTTACTTAACCCTCTCTTATGGCAATTATGCCATTTGTTAGGCCGGCATCGCTTTCCGGTGTCGGCTTGACATATATTTTTAGCACAATGAGGTGCGACAATGTTATGTGTTGTCGTGCCTCTTTTTTATTTTCTTTTTATCATTACAAACTATTTAATTTTAGGAGGAAGAATATATGGATATAACATCTATTCTTGAAAAAGTCGACAGTGAAGTGTTCGGCATTTGGTTTTTAATCGGTGCGGCTCTTGTTTTCTTTATGCAATGCGGTTTTGCTATGGTGGAAACAGGCTTTACCAGAGCTAAAAATGCCGGCAATATTATTATGAAAAACCTTATGGATTTTTGTATCGGTACTCCGATGTTTATATTGCTTGGTTTCGGTCTTATGATGGGCGAAGAAGTTTTAGGTGGCTTTTGCGGTATGCCAACCTTGGGCGTTTTCACAAATTATCAAAATTTTGATTGGTCTAATTTTGTATTTAACCTTGTATTTTGCGCAACAGCGGCAACTATTGTTTCAGGTTCAATGGCTGAGCGTACAAAGTTTTCAAGCTATTGTATTTATTCAGCTGTAATTTCTGCTGTTGTTTATCCTATTGAAGCAGGTTGGATTTGGAATCCAAACGGTTGGCTTGCAAATCTCGGCTTCCACGATTTTGCGGGTTCTTGTGCTATTCATATGGTTGGCGGTATCACAGCATTTATCGGCGCAATTATGGTTGGCCCTCGTATCGGCAAGTATGTTGAAGATAAGAAAACAGGCAAAAAAGTTGCTAAAGCTATTCCGGGACACTCTTTAACTCTCGGTGCACTCGGTGTGTTCATTCTCTGGTTTGGTTGGTATGGTTTCAACGGTGCTGCTGCAAAAAGCGGACCACAGCTTGCTTCAATATTTGTAACCACAACTTGTGCTCCTGCTGTTGCTACTTGTGTAACTATGATTTTCACTTGGATTAAAAACGGTAAGCCTGATGTTTCAATGTCACTTAACGCTTCACTTGCAGGTCTTGTTGCAGTAACTGCCGGTTGTGATGTTGTTGATGCACTTGGCTCTTGCATTATAGGCGTTGTATCAGGTATTCTTGTAGTTGTTGCAGTAGAATTTATTGATATTAAGCTTAAAGTTGATGACCCTGTCGGTGCTGTTGCAGTTCACTGTGTAAATGGTATGTGGGGTACTGTTGCAGTCGGTCTTTTCGCCACTACAACCGTACCGGGTAATGATTCATTCCAAGGCCTTTTCTACGGCGGCGGCTTCTCGCTTCTCGGCAAGCAGTTATTAGGTCTTGTTTGTGTTGCCACTTGGACAATTGTTACTATGACAATAGTATTTTTCATTATTAAGAAAACTAACGGACTTCGCGTATCTGAAGAGGAAGAAATCAAAGGTCTTGATGCTACCGAACATAATCTTCCGTCTGCTTACGCAGATTTTATGCCGGCTATGGCTTTTGCAACATCTTCTTCTATCAAAGCTTCAGCTCCAAAAGCAAGTGTACCTGTAACTCCGCTTGCTCCGGTTGAAAAGGCAGTTGAAGTTGAAACTTATACGACTAAAAAATCACCGGCTTTATCAAAAGTTGTTATGATATTTAATCCTGCTAAGTTTGAAGAAATTAAATCTGCTATGAATGGAATCGGCATTACCGGTATGACTGTTACAAATGTAATGGGATGCGGCACACAAAAAGGCCACATCAGAAAATACCGTGGTGTTGAAATCGAAGAAATGAATCTTAACCCTAAAATGAAGCTTGAAATGGTTGTTTCTGCTGTTCCGGTTGAAACAGTTGTTGAAACTGCAAGGAATGTGCTTTATACCGGTAATATCGGCGACGGTAAAATCTTCATCTATGATGTTGAAGATGCGGTTAAAGTTCGTACCGGCGAAAGAGGATATGATGCTTTGCAGGGTGAGGATGATGTGTAAAACAGATTTGTAAAATCTCTTTTATATAATTGTTTTTGCTATTTTCTACCGAAGAAAAGGGACTGTTAATTCAGTCCTTTTTCTTTTATGCGATATGTATAAAAATGCAACCGTATACATTGGATGTTGAATAAATATACTAAAAACTGTATGGATACTGTGATATTATACATAAAATAACTCAAAAATCGCACTAATTTTGTAATTTGTATAATTGACTAATAAGTGTTATTTATTGTAAAATTAAGAAAACGCAATATTTATTGAACATTATGTTCATAAAATATATTGTTATTTACACATAACTTAAGGAGAGGATACTATGTTGAAAGAGGGAGAAATCAGAATTCCGTCAGGCTGTGCCATTGCCGCTATTATTGACAGAAAAGGCAACCGCATAAACGGTTCTCAAATCATTAAATCTATTGCACTTATGCACGATAGGTCAAATGGTCTTGGCGGTGGTTTTGCTGCTTATGGTATTTATCCTGAACATAAGGATGAATACGCTATTCATGTTTTCTATGATTCAAGCGAGGCAAGAAAGCAGTGCGAAGATTTTCTTTTTAGGCATTTTAATATTGATGTTGCGGAGAGAATACCTACCCGCCAAGTTCCAAGCATTGAAAAAGGCCCTGATATTTGGCGTTATTTCGGCAAGGCAAACCGTGTGCGAATGAAAGACGCAAGACTTGATGAACTTGAATATGTTGCACAGTGTGTAACCAAAGTTAATAATGCAATTGAGGGTGCTTATATCTTTTCGAGTGGTAAAAATATGGGTTGCTTTAAAGCAGTAGGTTATCCTGAAGATGTAGGCGAATTTTATATGCTTGACCAATATGAAGCTTATATTTGGACAGCGCACGGCAGATTCCCGACTAACACACCCGGCTGGTGGGGAGGCGCTCATCCGTTTAATATTCTTGATTGGTCAATTGTGCATAACGGCGAAATATCATCATATGATGCCAACCGCAGATATATTGAGCAGTTTGGATATATTTGCACGATGCAAACAGATACAGAAGTTATCACTTATCTTTTTGACCATCTTTTGCGCCATCATAATCTTCCTATTGAAGTTGCCGCAGATGTACTTACAGCACCTGAATGGGATGAAATTGACAGAATGGACTATGATAAAAAGAAATATTTTACCGATCTTCGTTCTATTTATAACGGTGCGCTTGTTAATGGCCCGTTTTCTGTAATTCTCGGTTCTAATAAAGGACTTCTTGCTATTAACGATAGGCTGAAGCTTCGTTCACTTACTGCCGCAACTAAAGGAAACCGTGCTTATTTTGCTTCTGAAGAATCGGCAATCAGAATTATTTGCCCTGATCCTGATGAAGTATGGTCTGTTTCAGGTGCAGAACCTGTATTTATTCCGCTTGAAATTGATGAAGAGGAGGATGAGAACTGATGATAAATTATATTCCACGCAGATTTACTGTTATTCGTGATAAAGAACTTTGCATAAATTGTGGATGCTGTGTTCGTCAGTGTTCAAATGAATGCCACTTTTTTGATGAAGACGGAAAAACAGTATTAGTAAATTCAAAAAATTGTGTTGCCTGCCACAGATGTGTTGACCTCTGCCCGACAGGAGCATTGCGTATAGAAAAATATGTTTGTGATTATCGTGATAATGCGAATTGGACACCTTCTTATCAGCAGGAAATCTGCCGCCAGGCAGAAACGGGTTCGGTTCTTCTTTCCGCTATGGGTAATCCAAAGCCTTATCCTATTTATTGGGATAAAATCTTGCTTAATGCATCACAGGTTACCAATCCATCTATCGACCCTCTTCGTGAACCGATGGAAATCCGTACTATATTAGGTCGCAAGCCTGATAAAATTGAGGTTGAAAAGAAAGGTAAGTCTATCACTGAAATGCCGCCGCAGGTTATGCTTGAAACACCTATTATGTTTTCGGCTATGAGCTTTGGTTCTATTTCACTTAATGCTCAAAAGTCACTTGCTATGGCAGCCGTTGAACTCGGAACATTGTTTAATACAGGTGAGGGCGGTCTTCATCCCGACTTGCGTTCTTTCGGCGATTATGCTGTTGTTCAGGTAGCGTCAGGCCGTTTCGGTGTGCATAAAGATTATCTTAATAATTCAAAGTTCGTTGAAATTAAAATAGGTCAGGGTGCAAAGCCGGGTATCGGCGGTCACCTTCCGGGTGAAAAAGTAAATGTTGAAGTATCAAATGCCCGTATGATTCCGGAGGGTTCAGATGCTATTTCACCTGCACCGCACCACGATATTTATTCTATTGAAGATTTGCGCCAGCTTATTTGGTCACTTAAGCAGGCTACACATAATAAAAAGCCTGTTTCTGTTAAAATCGCAGCTGTACATAATATTGCAGCTATTGCTTCCGGTGTTGCAAGAGCCGGTGCCGATATTGTGGTTATTGACGGATTTAGAGGCGGTACAGGTGCCGCACCTACAAGAATTCGTGATAATGTAGGTATTCCTATTGAACTTGCACTTGCTTCTGCTGACCAAAGACTTCGTGATGAGGGTATCCGCTCAACAGTATCACTTGTTGCTGCAGGTTCGTTTCGCTGTTCGGCAGATATTGTTAAGGCAATAGCTCTCGGCGCAGATGCCTGCTATGTTGCTTCTGCTCCCCTTATTGCTATGGGCTGCCATATGTGCCAAACTTGTAATACAGGTAAATGCAATTGGGGTATCGCTACTCAAAGGCCTGATTTAACACGCCGCCTTAACCCTGAAATTGCACATCAAAGAGTAATTAACTTAATCAATGCTTGGAACCACGAAATTAAAGAAATAATGGGTGGTATGGGTATTAACTCTATCGACTCGCTTCGCGGTAACAGACTTATGCTTCGTGGTATAGGTTTGAGCGATAAAGAACTTGAAATACTCGGCATTAAACACGCAGGTGAATAAGGGGGATATGCAAATATGAAAAAAGTTTTCGCAAGAGAAGAACTTTGCATAAACTGCCGTCTTTGTGAGGTTTATTGCAAAACAGCTCATTCAAAATCAAAAGATATAGTTAAAGCTTATAAGTCGGAGAAGCCTGAACCGGTAAGCAGAATTTTTGTTTTTGGTGATAAGGTTGCTTCGGTAGCAGTTAATTGCCGCCATTGTGATGACCCGGCTTGTGTAAAAGCTTGCATCACAGGTGCAATGACTAAAGATAAAAAAACAGGCATAGTTTCTGTTAATGAGGATAAATGCATTGGCTGTATGACCTGCCTTGCTGTTTGCCCGATAGGTTGTATTAAGCAGGGAAACATTGCATATAAATGTGACCTTTGCCAAGGCGAAGAACCTGCCTGTGTTAAAAATTGCCCTAACCACGCTTTGTTATGGCTTGAAGTGGGAGGTGCTAAATAATGAATTATGTTATTATCGGTGCTTGCGCGGCAGGCCTTTCAACAGCGGAAGCTATCAGAAAAGCTGACGCTAAAGGCAATATTACAATGCTTACAGAGGAAGCGTATCTTCCTTATTCACGCCCGTCAATCAGCTATTTTCTTAAAGGTAAAGTTAAAGAAAGTGATATGGCACTGCGCAAGCCTGCATTTTATAAAGCTAATAATATAAATGTTGTTACAGATGCCAAAGTAACTTCTATTGACAGAAAAAATAAAACCGTTAAAGTCGGCAAAAAATCATACCCTTATGATAAACTTTGCCTTGCAACAGGTTCAAAGCCTTTTGTTCCGCCAATGGAAAATGTTGACGGTAAGGATAATGCAGTAACTTTCCTTGATTTAGCATCTGCAAAAGAGCTGAAAAAGCTTGCAAATGAAAATACAAAGGCGGTAGTTATCGGTGCGGGTCTTATCGGTATGAAAGCTGCCGAAGGACTTGTAAAAATATGCAAGAGTGTTGATGTTGTTGAACTTGCACCAAGAGTTCTTCCGTCAATTCTTGATAAAACATCTGCCCGCCAGGTAAAAAAACATTTAGAAAATAACGCAATTAAATTTCATCTTGAAAATACCGTTGTTAAAGCACAGTCAAAGGGTAAGCACATTACAAGCGTGACTCTTAAAGACGGAAAAGTGTTAAAATGCGATTTGCTTGTACTTGCAGTCGGTGTAAGACCTCAAACCGAACTTGCCGAAAAAGCAGGACTTGAAGTAAACAGAGGTATTATTACAGATATTCATACAATGCAAACAAGTGATAAAAATATTTATGCGGCAGGAGATTGCACTGTTTCGGTTGATATGCTTGACGGTTCAAAGAAAATTATTGCTCTTTGGCCTAATGCTGTGCAGCAGGGTAGAGTTGCCGGCAATCAAATGGCTTGCGAAAGCGAAGTTGTAAACGGTACTTATTCAGTCAATGCAATTGACTTTTTCGGACTTCGTATTTGCACCTGCGGTCTTATAAATGCACAGGGCGAGCAGTATAGTGATAAAATCAAATCTGACGGTGATGTTTATAAAAGGCTTGTTTTTGAGGGTGATAAACTCGTAGGCTTCGTGCTTATCAATTCAAGCGAAAATGCCGGTATTTATACAAATCTTATTTCAAATAAAGTTGACCTTAATTCACTTGAGGGTGATATTATGGATACACCGTCAATATTTATGTTTGATAAAGAAACAAGAATTCAAAAATTGAGAGGGGGCATTTTGTTATGATTATCGAAGCAGGGCTTACTCGATACGAAGCAGTAAATGAAGAAATTGAAAAGCAACTTAAAAAGCAAAACAAAGTTACTGTTAAAGATGTTAACGGCCAGCGATATATCGGTTGCGCTCTTGATGAGGGTAAAACCGTTGAAGTTTACGGTACACCGGGCAATGATATGGCTTGCTATTTAAATGGCGGCAGAGTTGTTGTTTACGGTAATTGCCAAGATGCAGTCGGCAATACAATGGGCGGCGGCGAAATCGTAGTTCACGGCCATTCGGGTGACGCTATGGGCTATGGTATGCGTGACGGTCAAATTTACATTCGTGATAATGTAGCTTGCCGCGGCGGTATTCATATGAAAGAATTTAGGCAAATGCGCCCGGTTCTTGTTATCGGCAAAAATGCAGGTTCATTCCTCGGCGAATATATGGCGGGCGGTACTATTGTTCTTCTCGGCCTTGATATGAAAAGGGGAGAAAAGCTTTTCGGTACTCACTGTGCTTCGGGTATGCACGGCGGCAAAATTTTTGTTCGCGGCTCTTTTCCAAAGGAAAATATCAGCGATAATATTAAGGTTCAAAATCTTGATGAAACTGATAAAAAGGAACTTGATATGTATATTAAAAAGTATTGCAAATTCTTTAATGCCGATTATAACACCATTATGGCAAAGCCTTTTAAAAAGCTTGTTCCGGCATCATCCCGCCCGTATGCAAATCTTTATACACCTAACTAAATAAAAATAATCAAAAGCACCGAGATTCATAATTGCAAACTCGGTGCTTTTTGCATTGTTGCAAATTTTGACTTTAAATGATACAATATAAAAGTAAATATTTTGTTTTACAGGAGGTTAATTATGAAAAAAGTTATTAGTTTGATTTTATCCGTTGCAATGCTTTTGAGTATTGTATCGGTAGTTGATTTTTCAGCATTTGCTGAGGATTCTTCAAGCGTTAATAAAATTGAACTTGATACGGAATACTATATTGAAACAGATAATGATGGAAATTTTGAAGAATATTTTTTGTTTGCACCACAAAAAACTGGCAAATATGTGTTGAGTTTTGATGAAAATGAATGGTCTTGTCAATTTTGGATAACATCAAATGCATATGGTGATGACAATACAGATTTTGAATTGATTGATTATGGGGAACATTTATATTTGAATTCGGATTATGTGTATAAAATTAGATGCAAGGGTAATTATTGGAATTATGATCAATCAATAAAAAGAAAGTTCCGTTTTAATATAAGTGATTTATCAGCTAAAACCCTTATATTGGGTAAAAAACTTGAAACTTTTTATGGGAGAATTTTCTTTACTCCTGACAAAACAGGAATGTATAAGTTTTCTGTTGACAATGGATATATAAAAGAAGAAAATTATGATGAAAATGAAATCACTTATAAATTTGAAGGTAGAACTGGTGATGAATATTACTATTTAGAAAGTAATAAAGAATATGCTTTTATAACTCGTTCTTACAATGAAAAAGCCCCAATTGGAATAGTCGCAACCAAATCAAAAGATATAGTAAATGCAGAAATAGTAAGCTTTCCGGATATTTCTGATTTAATAATAGGACAGGTATATCCGTACGATAAATTAAAGGTTAAACTTTATTATGACGATTCATCAACAAAAGTAGTGAATTTAGCTGATTACAATATGGTTCACTCATATTATCAAGATGAGGGGTTCGGTTTTGAAATAGATGATAATATTCTTTGGTTTAAAGAAGAATATGATGGTAATGGATACAATACTGAAACATACAATGAACTTCATACTACCAATAGAACAGTATCAATGAATTTTGGAAATTCATCTGTTTGTTTCAAATATGATGTTAATAACTATATTACTAATTGCACATTGCTTAAGAATCCAACTGCTAATCATGCTGAAAATGCTTCAGTATCATTAACTTTGTCAAATGGTACAACAAGAAAAGTTGATTTTGTTGATACACCGATATATTATACTGGTCATGGTGGAAGTACATTTATCAAGGATACACAAGGAAATATCTATTCAATAATTGTTTATTCTGATGAAGTGAAGGCTTGGGGACTTGATGATACTTCACCGAGTTACAGTATAGATTACAGCAAATCATTTATTTTGTTTAAGACAAAGGAAACTTATGTTATTTGCTACTATGAACTTAACGGTGGCGAAGTCGTTATTACACCAACACCTAACCCGGCACCACAGCCGCCAACTCAACCTACACAGGAAACACCACAGCAAGCCGCACAACAGACAGCTCAACAGCAGTCAGTTAAAAATGATACAGCTACCGAGCAAGTTAATGTTGCAAAGCCTAAATCAACTAATATTAAAAAGAATAAGGCGGCAAAGAAAGCTGTATCTGTTGAATGGAAGAAAGTCGGCGGTGTAAAAGGTTATCAAATTCAAGTTGCAACTGATAAGAAGTTTAAGAAAAATAAAAAGACTGTAAATATCAAGAAGCAAAAGACAACCAAAACCACTGTTAAAAAGCTTAAGTCAAAGAAAAAATATTATATAAGAGTTCGTACATATAAAATAGTGAACGGTAAAAAAGTTTATTCTTCTTGGTCAAAGGTTAAGAGCGTTAAAACTAAATAAAGATAAACGGAGGACAATATTTTACCATTGTTCTCCGTTTTTGTTATGTAAATTATTTGTTTATATTATTGCAAGTAGTATTTTATTGTGATATAATACGCAAAACAGAAAAAATTTTATAATTTTGGGAGTAGGGTTAATGTTTAACAGTCTTCACGAAGAATGTGGTGTATTCGGCATTTTTGAAAACAAAACAACTTATGTGGCTCATTCAGCTTATCTTGCACTTTATGCGCTTCAGCACAGGGGTCAGGAAAGCTGCGGTATTGCTGTAAATGATGACGGTGTGTTTAGGCATCATCGCGGTGACGGTCTTGTTCCCGATGTGTTTACAAGTGAAAAGCTTGATACACTCGGTACAGGTAATATGGCAATAGGTCATGTAAGATATTCTACCACCGGCGGTAAAAGTGTTAATAATATTCAGCCGCTTGTTATTCGCCATATTAAAGGTAATCTTGCCCTTGCGCATAACGGTAATCTTGTAAATGCACATGATATAAGAAAAACTTTTGAACTTAAGGGCGGTATTTTTCACGGTACTTCAGATACCGAATCTATTGCTTATTCAATTGTTTCGGCTCGCCTTACAAGTAAAAGTACGGAAGAAGCTATTGAAAAGATAATGCCTACGCTTAAAGGTGCATATTCTTGTGTTGTAATGACTGCAACAAAGCTTATTGCTTTTCGTGACCCTAACGGCTTTCGTCCTCTTTGCCTTGGTAAAACAGAAGGCGGCGGATGGATTGTTTCATCCGAAAGCTGTGCGCTCGATACTTTGGGTGCAGAGTTCGTTCGTGACATTAGGCCGGGTGAAATTGTTGTAATCAGCACAGAAGGTGTTAAATCAATTGATACCCATTGTACCCAAAAAGGTCATATTTGCGTATTTGAATATATATATTTCGCTCGCCCGGATTCTGTTATTGAGGGTTCATCTGTTCAGCAAGCAAGAATGAGGGCCGGTAAGTTTTTGGCAGAGGAGCATCCGGTTGATGCCGATATAGTTATCGGCGTTCCTGATTCGGGGCTTGACGCTGCTTTGGGCTATTCAAATGCCAGCGGTATACCTTACGGTATCGGATTTATTAAAAACAGATATATCGGCAGAAGCTTTATTCAGCCAACTCAAGGTCAGCGCCGTGATGCAGTAAGAATTAAGCTTAATGTTGTTAAAGAAAATATTAAAGGTAAAAGAGTTATTATGATTGATGACTCAATAGTGCGTGGTACAACCTGTGCGCGAATTGTAGGTCTTTTGCGTGAAGCAGGTGCTAAAGAGGTACATATGAGAATATCATCACCTCCGTTTAAATATCCTTGCTTCTTTGGTACTGATGTTGACAGCCAAGAAAATCTTATTGCCTGCCAGTTTGACACTGTTGAAGAAATTGCTAAAGAAATCGGTGTTGATTCATTGGGCTATCTTTCAGTTGAAGCTACGCATAAGCTTGCTGAAAATACAGATTTTGATTATTGTGACGGTTGCTTTACCGGTAAATATCCTATTGAAGTTCCAAAGGAACAGCCAAAGGATAAGTTTGAAGAAAAGCTGAATAAATTTTCAGCATATTATCAGGTTCTTGACTAATCTTGGAGAGGTTAATTATGAGTGACAGATTAAATTCAATTCTGTCAAAGCTTGTAACATCTATTGAGGGCGTTAAAGATGAAAAGGAAATGCTGCTGAGACTTATAATAGGCTTGGCAGTATTTTTGTTACTTGCTTTGTTTAGAAAACAGATTTCAAAAGCTATCGTTTGGCTTTGCACAAAAACTATTGCAAGAAAAAGTGATGTTGCACAAAGGGCGCTTGTTGATGCACTCTCTGTTCCGCTTTCATTTTTTATTTTTGTATTTGGTATTTATATTTCTACCGAAATTATTGCGCCGAGCGGTGAAATTCGCAATCCCGTTTTGCTTATCTTTAAACTCGGTGTGATTTTTTCTATATCTTGGTTTTTAATAAATTTCATAAACAGCGATTTTTCATTTGTACTCAGCGATGATGATTCCAAAACTAAAAAAACAGCGGTGAATTTCATCTCTAATTTGATTAAGATATTTATTATTATTTTATCATCGCTTCTTATGCTTGAACAATTTGGCATAAGTGCTACAAGAGTTTTTGCTGCACTCGGTATCGGCGGTGTTGCAGTTGCGTTTGCTTGTAAAGATGCAGTTGAAAATCTTTTGTCCGGATTTATTATTATTTATGATAAACCTTTTGAAGTTGATGATTTTATTAAAATTGATAATGAAGCAGGGCAGGTTGAAGAAATTAAAATTCGTACAACCAGGCTTAGAATGACTGACGGCAGCCAAAAAATTTATCCTAATACCACTGTGGCAAATTCTGCTATAATCAATCTTTCTCGTATGTCACATCGCCTTATAAATGAAAATTTGGGCATCGAATATAAACATTCTTCAAAAGAAATTAACGCTTTTTGCTCAAAACTTAAAGAGCTTATTCTTTCTTATGATGAAAGTGATAAATCTGACGTTCGTGTGAATTTTACTGACTATTCCGATTCTTCGCTTGATATTGAAGTTTTCTTTTATGTTGATATTCCTTCGCTTCAGGATTACCTTACCTTTAAATCAAAATTTAATTGTGATGTTAAAACTCTTGCGGATGATATGAATATTGATTTTGCCTTTACTTCCCGTTCCGTATATTTTGCAAATGAACTTGAAGTTAAAAATAATGCTAAATAATTGTTGCTTTTTTTGCTTTGGTAGGTTATAATATCAAAGCAATATTTGCAGATGTGTCCGAGCTGGCCGAAGGAGCACGATTGGAAATCGTGTAAGTCTTTAACGAGGCTTCTGGGGTTCGAATCCCCACATCTGCGCCAAAAGCAAAAAGTCACCTGCGGGTGACTTTTTGTTTTTGTTGTAAAGATAGGGATTCGAACAGGGCAATTCGAAGAATAGAAACAGTCCGGTGGACTGTTTCTGCCAAATTCATAAATGAATTTGGAGCCACGTGTCTCTTGTGCTTCGCACAATTCACTCTCATTTAATGGAATATAACTTTTATTTTTTTCTTATTTGCTATATAATAGGAAAGAGGTGACGATATGGATAAGCTTTTTAATCTTCAAAAAAATATGATGGAATATTACAAGGGTGATGCTAAAAGAATACAGCATTTTACCAAAGTTCACTCATTTGCAAAATTTATCGGTTTGGGTGAAAATCTTGATGAGCATACACAGTTTATTTTGGAGTCTGCCGCTTTAACGCACGATATAGGAATTAAAATTTCCGAGGAAAAGTATGGCGACTGCAATGGTAGACACCAAGAAATTGAAGGCCCTGCCGAAGCTGAAAAAATGTTAAATGTGATTGACTATGACACGGAAGATATAAAACGCATTTGTTATTTAATTTCACATCATCATACATATAAAGATATTGACGCAATAGATTTGCAAATACTTATTGAAGCAGACTTTCTTGTTAACTTATATGAAGATAATGCCACGATTGGTGCAATAAATACAGCATTTAGCAAGATTTTCAAAACAAATACGGGCAAATATTTGTGCAAAGTAATATATAATTTGGAAACTTGAAAAAATGCTTGATTTTTCTTTTTGTGTTTGTTATAATTAAAACATCAATTTAGCGTGGCAAAGCGTTAATGTGAAAAATCACGAAAGTAGGATTTAAAGATGAAAAAGTTTTTATCAGTTATTTTAGCACTTGCAATGGTTGCCTGTGTAGTTGCGGGATTTGCAGGCTGCTCAAAATCAGGAAAAGATGAGAATGCGGCTTCTTCAACAAGCCAGAGTGATTCAACTGTTAAAACAGTCGCAGACCTTGATAAAGTTAAGGATGCAAATAAGCTTGTTATCGGTATTACAGATTATGAACCTATTGATTACCAAGATAAAGACGGTAAATGGATTGGTTTTGATGCTGACCTTTCAAGAGCAGTTGCTCAAAAAATGGGTATTGATGTTGAATTTGTAGTTATCAACTGGGATAATAAGTTTATTGAACTTAATTCAGGTACAATTGACTGTATTTGGAACGGTATGACTGTATCAGATTCAGTTAAAACAAACTGTGACATTTCTGATGCTTATGCAGGTAACAGCCAGGTTGTGGTTATGAAGAAAGATTCACTTTCAAAGTATGCTGATGCAGATGCTATCAAAAATGCTGATTTAACTATCGCAGTTGAAAAAGGCTCTGCAGGTGAGACAGAAGCAAAGAAGCTTTCAAAAAATGTTGTTTCACTTTCAGCTCAGTCAGATGCACTTAAAGAAGTAAAATCAGGCACAGCAGATGCTTGTATTATTGACTCAACAATGGCTAACTCAATGACCAAAGAGGGAACAGATTTTTCAAACCTCGGTTATTCTGTTTCTCTTACAACTGAAGAATATGCAGTAGGCTTCAGAAAAGGTTCTGACCTTACAGCAGAAGTTAACAGAATTCTTGGCGAACTTAAAACAGACGGTACAATGGATAAGCTTTCAAAGCAGTACGGTGTTAACCTTGCTAAATAATTCTAATAATTTTTAACATTGTAATATGTATCAGGCAGAGGGCTTTCAATGCTCTCTGCCTAATTTGCTGAATAGCAGTAATGATTTTGGGAGGAAATATGTATGGGAACATCGTTTTGGCAGATAACCCTTGAACTTTTTAAAGGCTTTTGGGTGAACTTCAAGCTTTTCGGTATAACCCTTGTTTGCGCTTTGCCTTTAGGACTTATATTGAGTTTCGGTTCAATGTCTAAATTTAAGCCGATTAAATATCTTGTTAAATTACTTGTTTGGATAATTCGCGGTACACCGCTTATGCTTCAAATCATAGTTGTATTTTACGGTCCGGGTCTTCTTTTCGGTATGCAGGTTGGCAATGATTACCGTTTTAAAGCCGCTGTTATAGCGTTTATTATTAACTATTCTTGCTATTTTTCGGAAATTTACCGTGGCGGTATAGAAAGTATACCTAAAGGTCAGCAGGAAGCCGGGCTTGTGCTTGGAATGACTAAGAGCAAGATATTTTTTAAAGTTACACTTTTGCAGGTTATTAAAAATATTGTGCCGCCTATGAGTAATGAAATTATTACCCTTGTTAAAGATACTTCTCTTGCAAGAACTATTGCTATTATTGAAGTTATCCGTGTCGGTGAAGATTATATTACATCTTCAGGTCTTTTCTGGCCGCTGTTTTATACAGGTGCGTTTTATCTTGTATTCTGCGGAATTCTTACAATTCTTTTCGGCCAAATTGAAAAGAAACTCAGTTATTTTAATTCTTAAGGAGGTTAAGCTTTATGGCATTTTTAGAAGTAAACAATATCAAAAAAAGCTTTGGTAAAAATGAAATACTCAAGGGTATAAGCTTTGACCTTCAAAAAGGTGAAGTTCTTTCAATTATAGGTTCTTCGGGTTCGGGCAAAACAACACTTCTTCGCTGTATTAACTTTCTTGAATTTGCCGAGGAGGGAACTGTTAAGGTTAACGGAGAAGTTATTTATAACGGTGAAACAGATAAAAAGCTTAAAGAAAAAGATTTGCGAGAGAAAAGGCTTCATTTTGGTTTGGTGTTCCAAGATTTTAATCTGTTTCCACAATATGATGTTTTGCAAAATCTTACTCTTGCTCCGTCTTTGCTTAAAATGGGAACTAAAGATGAACTTGAAGCTCAAGCAAGAGAAATTATAAAGAAAGTCGGCTTGGAAGACAGAATCAACCACTATCCTTGCCAGCTTTCAGGCGGGCAAAAGCAGCGTGTGGCTATTGCAAGAGCGCTTATGCTTAAGCCGGATATTCTTTGTTTTGATGAACCTACATCTGCGCTTGACCCTGAACTTACAGGTGAGGTGCTTAAGGTTATTAAAAGTCTTAAAACAGGTAACAGCACAATGATTGTTGTTACTCACGAAATGGAATTTGCAAAAAATGTTTCGGATAAAGTTATATTTATGGCTGACGGTGTTATTGAAGAATACGGTGAGCCGCAAAAACTTTTTGAAAATCCAAAAAGTGATAAGCTTAAAACTTTTTTAAATAATGCACTCGATATATAATGTGAATTAGTGTTAATTATTGACTAAAAAGAATATTTGTGGTTTAATATAGATATATTTACTTTGTGTAATAATAAAATATACAGGAGGAATAGGGATGGACTTAAAAAACATTATTAACAAAAAGGGTGAGTATGCAGATTATATGCTCAAAGAGATTACTCATATCTGCAAGGATATGGATAAGCGTGACCCGGGTTCAAAGGGTGAAAAGCAGGCTTGTGAGTATATGGCTGATGTGCTTAAAAATGAATGTGGATGTGAAAGAGCCGATGTTGAAAGCTTTAAAGAAAATCCGGGTTCGTTTTTCGGTTGGATTTATTTCACAATCACTTTTGTTTTAGCTGCAATCGTACTTTTCTTTTTCTGCCCGATTATTTCGGCTTTGCTTATTGTGTTAGGACTTGCAATCGTTCTTTTGGAATTTGGATTTTACAAAAAATGTGTTGATAGATTTTTCCCTGAAAAAACAGGACATAATGTAACCGCAGTAAAAAAATGTTCAGGTGAAGTTAAGCGCCGCATATTTTTTAACGGTCACCCTGACGCCGCTTGGGAATGGCCTGTAAACTATGCTTTGGGCGGTGTTGGCTTTGAAGCACACGCTATTATTTGCGGTATCGGTGCCGTTTATTATCTTGTTCTTTCAATTTTGGCAACTGTTAAAAATGCAGCTTTCGGTATGATTGGCTCTGATACCAATCTTTTCAAAATGGCATTGTGGGGACTTATCTTTGTTCCTTTCCTTGTCGGCCTTTATTGGATGTGGAATGAAAAGAGAATAGTTGACGGTGCTAATGATAACCTTTCAGGTTGCTATATGGGTATCGCTGTTCTTAAAGCACTCGCAGATGAGGGAATAACTCTTGAAAATACAGAAGTAGGCGTTATTCTTTCAGGCAGTGAGGAAGCCGGACTTCGCGGTTCAAAAGCTTGGTGTGAAGCTCATAAGGGTGAATTTGATGATGTTCCTACAATTATTCTTTCTTATGATACAATTCACGACCCTAAATATCTTATGACAAATTATCGTGACCTCAACGGTACTGTTAAGGTTGATAAGGCTGTATCTGATTTATTTATGGAATCTGCCGCTGACCTTAATATTCCTTGTAAAAAAGGTTGGGTTCCGCCACTCGGCGGTGCTACCGATTCGGCAGCATTTGCACAGGCAGGCTTCCGCGCTACCGGTATAACAGGTCTTAACCATAAGCTTGAAGATTATTATCACACAAGAAGAGATACATATGATAATATGAACCTTCAAGGTCTTGCAGATTGCTTTGCAATCAGCGTTAAGGCACTTGAAAAATTTGATAACGGTAAAGAAGTTTAATATATAAAAAGCGATGAAGAAAAATCAAATTCTTCATCGCTTTTTTTAGTTATTTATCATTTTTCCGTCAATGCTGATTGTTACAACTTGCCACGGTAAAAATTTACCGCTTTGCTTAATGGCTTCTTTTGCCGCATATTCAAGTCCGCCGCAGCAAGGCACTTCCATACGCACAATCGTTACGCTTTTGATATTGTTTTGCTTAATTATTTGAGTAAGTTTTTCGCTGTAATCAATATCATCAAGCTTCGGACAGCCGATAATCGTAATTTTGCCTTTCATAAATTCATTGTGCATATTTGCATAGGCATATGCAGTACAGTCAGCCGCAATAAGCAAATTTGAATTGTCAAAATACGGTGCGTTTACAGGTACAAGCTTTATTTGGCAAGGCCATTGAGCGAGCTGTGATTTATTGAAGCTTGCAGCACTTTCTTCAATATCTTCATTTAATCTGTTAAAAGTGTGTGCCATACTTGATGGGCAAGTGTGAAAAACTTCTTTTTTATCTTGCTTCTTTTTCATATTTGCTTCAACAGCTTCTCTGTCATATTCAAGCGCTTCCCTTTCAACAAATGTGATAGCACCGGTAGGGCAGGTCGGCAGGCAATCGCCGAGTCCGTCGCAATAATCATCACGCAAAAGCTTTGCCTTTCCGTTTACCATTGCGATTGCGCCCTCGTGGCACGCATTTGCACAAGCACCGCAACCGTTGCACTTATTTTCATCTATTTGAATGATTCTTCTAATCATATAAACAACTCCAAAATTAAATTCACATCTAATGTGTAGTCTGATTATATCAAATCAAAATCGAATTCGCAAATAAAAATCATAAATTATTCCAAAGTAAGTTTTACCATTTACAGCGGTGATACGGGATGAATGTTGTGGTCGTCATAAGGGCTGAAATGTGAAAGCTCTTTATCAATCAGTGTTGTTCCTCTGCCAATGCAGTAACTGCCGTATCTGTCTTTAATCAATTCAACCGCAGTATCAATTTTTTCTAACTTTTCTCTTTTTTCAATTGTTTTTGAAAAATCAAATTGTGAAATAAAATCGAAATCAAAATCGGTAACTGTTATTCCCAAACTTCTTATCGGCAATTTCCAATCATAATTGGCAATAAAAAGCCGCATTGCATTTTCTATCAGTTCGCCGCTTACATTTGTGGGTGCAGGCAGTTTGCATTGCCTTATGAAACTGCCGAGATTTTTATCTCTTACATAAATTGAAAGTGTTGTACCTTTTAATCCGAGGTTTCTCATTCTTCTTGCAACACTTTCTGCCAAAACCGTAAATATTATTTTTACATCTTGCACATTTTTTAAATCTCTTATGGTTGTGGTGGCATTTCCTATACTTTTAATATCTCTTTCAATATCCTTGTGCCTGACGGGTGACATATCTTCGCCGCACGCATACCTTCTTAAAAGTATGCCGTTTTTGCCGAGAATGTTTTTTAAAAAAGCTTCGTTGCTGTTTGCCAAGTCACCAAGTGTATATATTCCGTATTGATTAAGCTTTCTTGTTGTTGCCGGGCCTACCATTATCATATCACTGCATTTTAATGGCCAAACAATTTTTTTAAAGTTCTTTTTTGTTATAACTGTCATAGCGTTTGGCTTTCTGTAATCCGAACCGAGCTTTGCAAAAATTTTGTTGTAGCTTACGCCGATACTTACAGTTATTCCGACTTCTTTTCTTACTCGCTCTTTAATTTCAAATCCTATTTCACGCCCGTTTTTAAACCAGTCGCCGCTAACATCAATCCAGCTTTCATCAAGCCCGAAAGGTTCAATTAAATCGGTGTAATCTTCTAAAATGCTTCGTACTTTTTTTGAAAATTCGATATAGGTAGGGAAGTTAGGTGTAACTATAATTAAGTTCCTGCATTTTTGCTTTGCTTTCCATATCGGCTCACCTACCGTTAATCCGTATTTTGACGCTATTTCATTTTTTGTGAGTATTATTCCGTGCCTGCTTTCTTCATCTCCGCCGACTGCTACGGGTTTATCTCTTAATTCAGGGTGCAAAAAGCATTCAACGCTTGCATAAAATTTATTACAGTCGATATGAAGTATTTGTCTTTCCATAATATAAAAATGTTCCTTATATCATCAATAGAATATTTGTTCTAATACACGCATTATAAAACAAATGTTCTATAATGTCAATGGCATATTATGGTGAGTACAAATTTTATCACTTGACGGTGAGTAGCTATTAAGTTATACTAACTATTGTATGTGGTTAATAAATTTATAGGTGAAAATATGATTTACGATATAGCAAATTTAAAAGTTGAGATAAAAAACGAAAATGGAAGAACTGAAAAGCAGGCAATTCCCTATCTTGCTCAAAATCAAGATGAAAAAAATATTGATATTACAATTGATGTTGATGAAAAAAGGGTGCTTCAGGCTATGAAAGAACATCCGGAACTTGTGCAGGACGATTGGGAATATATGCTTACCGGCTCTGATTTTTATACCGAACTTATTAAGTATAATGGTATACTTCTTCATTCTTCGTGTGTCGTGGTTGATGATTATGCCTATGTTTTCTCGGCTGACAGCGGAACGGGCAAGTCTACACATACACAGCTTTGGCTTAAACATTTCGGCGATAGGGCATATATACTTAATGATGATAAGCCGGCTATAAGATTGATTGACGGTAAAGTTTACGCTTGCGGTACTCCTTGGAGCGGAAAGTATGATTACTCAACACCTAAAGTAGTTGAACTTGCAGGTATTTGCTTTCTTCAGCGAAGCGAAACTAATTGGATAAAAAAAGCTGAAACAGGCAAAGCGGTTTTTAATATATTTTCACAAACTGTGCATAAAATCAGCGCTCCGAGAATGGAAAGTCTTTTTGATGTGCTTGAGCAGATCTTTGCAAAAGTTCCTATTTATGATTTTGGATGTAATATTTCAGATGAAGCTGTTTTAACATCCTATAATGCAATGAAACCGAAAAATAAAAAAGAAGTGAAAGTATAAAACTTTCACTTCTTTTTTTATTAAAAAATCCACCCAGCCGCCGCCTGCTGACAATAACCTGCTCTCTTAGCAGGTGGGTTATGCTCTCATCACTTTGTGCTACCAGCGTCCTTATAAATAAGGGAGGTCTGCATTCCCATTTCAAAGAAGTCAAATCCCTAAAAAAACGTGTTCGGGTTACTAAAGCTGACGGTTGTCGAGAAGGGCAGATTCTAATGATTATTATTACTGTTCAGGTTCAAAATATTCAACATCGTATTTTTCTTCTATTTTTTGCATAAGAATATCGGAAACCTGTTCATATTCCATTTCATCTTCAATTTCGATGAGGTATTCATCACCGTTATCATCTGTTTGAACTTTAAGAGTGATTACTTCAAAGTCGCCATCAACAATATCTTCATCTGTTTCATTATATTTGGTAATGGCAACATATACATCGTCATCAGTTTCATATCTTTCAAGAAGTTCAAAAAGAAGCTCATTTCCGTCATCATCTGTCACGCTGATAATGTCCGGTTCATAATATTCTTCGTTTTCAGCCATAATTCAGCCTCCTTAATTTAATTATCTGTAATATTATATCTGTTTTGCGCTATATAGTCAATAGAATTGAGAATAATTTAACAATTGTTAATCATTGCTAAAAAAATATAAAAATGTTTAAAAAAACTATTGACAATTAACAACAAGCGTGCTATTATGTAGATGAACAAAGGAGATAGACACAAAGGCTTAAGAGAGGGAAACTTGAGGTAAGGAAAAGCCAAAAATCTCTATCACTAACTTGTTTAAATTACGAAAGGAGGCTTGTCCGATGGATATTGAACCAGGTCAGACAAGCACCCGAAAAGTAACCCAATAAAATAACGGATTAAATGTATCGGCAGGAGTAAAACGGAATTACTTACGGATACAAGCTTTATGAAGTATGAATTAAAAGTTATTTGGCAGAATTGGTAAATTACTATCGGGTGCGTAAAAACTTAATAGTAAAGGTATATATTGATTATCCTGCCAATAATCTGTGGCGTATAAGCCATATAAAAATAATTTTGAAGAGGTATAGTCCAATGGGTTAGTAAGTTAATCTAAATACTAAAACTTAACAATTAGTAATTTAGAATAGGTCATTAAATATATGAGGTATAGACCGATGTACTAATCAATTCAATTATAAGATTTAAAATTTAATAATTAACAAATAAATTCAAGGCTCTCAACCGTTAGGTTGAGAGTCTTTTGCATATGTATTATAATTATCTATTCATCAATCGGTAAATTATTGATTTTGCTTTCACCGAAAATCCTTATTCCGTGTTCATATAACATTTGTGCAGTAATTCCGTTGCCATATGTTAGATTTCCGGTAAATGTACCGTCATATATTTTGCCGAAACCGCAAGAGGGACTTCTTTCTTTCAGTACTGCGATTTGGCAACCTGTTTCTTCTGCAATATATAATGATTTTTCTGCCCCGTCAAAGAAAAAATCGGTTAAATCTTCGCCATTTTTGGAATATACTTTTCCGTCTTTTATTTCGCTAGGCATTCTCGGGCTTGGCAATCCGGAAAAAGTTTCCGGGCAAATCGGAATTAAGGTGTGCTTTTCACCAAGTTTAATGACATCTTCGTTTTTGTTATTGCTGCCGTTATATTTGCAGTTTTCGCCAAGCAGGCAGGCACTTACTAAAATTTTCATCTATTTTCTCCTTTTTGCAATCAAAATAAAGAAGGTTAAAACAAATAAAACCAAGATTACCGCTAAAATCAGCATAAGCGGTTTTGAAATAAACGGTATTTTACCCGCTATACCGATTAAAGTTGCGAGAAGCATAAAAAATACTATAAATATGATTACCAAAATTGCGATTTTTTTATTATTCATATTATCACCAAAAGCATAATACCACAATATTTAAGATAAGTCCACACTTTGATGTAAAGTGTATTTCTTTACATATATGCAATATATACAAATATACTGCTTTATACATACCGCATTTTTTATATAAACAAAGAAAATATTAAAATTTGGTGTCAAATTATAAAGAATAGTTGCAAAAAATGTAATTTAGTAATAATATATACACACATTATTATTAAATGCGTTTTTCGGTGGTATAAAATATGGATTTGTTAAAAAAGAAGATATTAGAAGAAGGCGAAGTTTACGAGGGCAATATCCTTAAGGTAGACGGATTTTTAAATCACAGAATTGATATTCCTTTTATGCAGGAAGTTGCCAAAGAATTTCACCGTCTGTTTAAAGATGAAGGTGTTAATAAAATCCTTACTATCGAAGCTTCGGGTATAGCTATCGGTGCTCTTGTTGCACAGGAATTCGGCTGCCCGCTGGTTTTTGCTAAAAAAACTAAAACTAAAAATATTGCCGGTGATGTTTACACTTCAAAGGTTGAAAGCTTCACTCATGGCACTACATATGATATTATTGTATCAAAGCGATTTCTTGATGAAAATGATAAAATTCTTATTGTTGATGACTTTCTTGCAATCGGTAATGCACTTAAAGGTCTTATCAGCCTTGTTAATGACAGCGGTGCTTCACTTGCAGGTTGCGGTGTTGTAATTGAAAAAGGTTTTCAGCACGGTGGCGATGAACTCAGAAGCAAGGGTATTAAGGTTGAATCTCTTGCAATTGTTGAAAGTATGGACCACGAAACAGGTAAGGTTTATTTCAGAGACTAATCGCATTTTTATTTTGGTTATTCGGTGTTTTCACCTTATAATAATATTGATTTATTTGTACGGAGGTAAGACAAATGAAACTTACAAAGAAAATTCTTGCAGTTGTTCTTTCAGTTCTTTTTGTTGTAGGCGTGTTCGCAGGCTGTTCTGCAAACAATGCTGATGATAAAGGTGAAAAAACAAAGTCATCTGCAACATCAGACATGAAGGTTGGATTTATTTTCCTTCACGATGAGAACTCAACTTACGATAAGAACTTCATCACAGCTGCTGACGAAGCTTGTAAAACTCTCGGAATTGCTGATGAAAACAAGATTTACAAGACAAATGTTCCTGAAGGTCAGGAATGTGCCGAAGCCGCAGAAGACCTTGTTGACAAGGGATGCTCAATCATCTTTGCAGACAGCTTTGGTCATGAACCATACATCATTGAAGTTGCAAAGAAATATCCTGATGTTCAGTTCTGCCATTCAACCGGTACAAGAGCTCATACAGAAGGCGTTTCTAACTATCACAACGCATTCGCTTCAATTTACGAAGGCAGATACCTTGCAGGTGTTGCAGCAGGTATGAAGCTTAATCAAATGATTGAAAACGGCGAATTTGATGCTAAAGATGCTAAAATCGGTTATGTAGGTGCTTATACTTACGCAGAAGTTATTTCAGGCTATACTTCATTCTTCCTTGGCGCTCGTTCAGTTTGCCCAAGTGCAACAATGGAAGTTCAGTTCACAGGTTCATGGTATGATGAAGCTGCCGAAAAGGAAGCTGCTAATACTCTTATTGCAAACGGTTGTAAGCTTATCAGCCAGCACGCTGACTCAATGGGCGCACCGACTGCTTGTGAAAATGCAGGTGTTCCTGATGTATCATACAACGGTTCAACTGTAAGTGCTTGCCCTAACACATTTATTGTTTCTTCAAGAATCAACTGGGCTCCTTACTATGAATATGCAATTAAGGCTGTTATGGACGGTAAAAAAATCGACGCTGACTGGACAGGTACTCTTGCTACTAACTCTGTTCTTCTTACAGATGTAAACGAAAAGGCTGCAGCTCCTGGTACTCAAAAGGCTATCGACGAAGCAAAGGCTAAGCTTGAAGACGGTTCTCTTCAGGTATTTGATACAGATACTTTCACAGTTGACGGCAAAAAGCTTGATAGCTACAAAGCAGATGTTGATACTGATGATAAGTACACACCTGATACAGAAGTAATTGAAGACGGTGCATTCAAGGAATCTAAATTCCGTTCAGCTCCATATTTTGATGTTAAGATTGACGGTATCAAGCTTCTTAACGAAAAAATGTAATTAAATTATAATTTGTTATAATTTACATATAAAACCCGTGGCCGTACCCTCAAAAGTACGGTCACGGTAGATTTGTTTTAAGTGATATTAAATTTTGCGGAGGCCAATATGAGTGATACTTTTGCAATTGAATTAAAAGGCGTCACCAAAGTTTTTGGGCAGATTGTTGCAAATAAAGATGTTAATCTGCAAGTAAAAAAAGGTGAAATTTTAGCCATTTTAGGCGAAAACGGCAGTGGTAAAACCACACTTATGAATATGCTTTCGGGCATTTATTTTCCTGATGAAGGTCAAATTTATGTAAACGGTGAAGAAGTTGTAATCAAATCACCGAGAGATGCGTTTAAATACGGAATTGGTATGGTACATCAGCATTTTAAACTTGTTGATGTTTTTACAGCTACCGAGAATATAGTTCTCGGTATTAACGATAAAGAAAAGTTTAATATTAAAAAAGCCGAAAAAAAGGTAAAAGAAATTACCGATAAATACGGTTTTGATATAAACCTTGAAAGTAAGGTTTATGAAATGTCTGTATCAGAAAAGCAGACTGTTGAAATTGTCAAGGTGCTTTACAGGGGCGCTCAAACTCTTATTCTTGATGAGCCTACCGCTGTACTTACACCTCAAGAAACTGAAAAATTATTTGATGTATTGCGTCGTATGAAAGAAGACGGAAAATCAATTATTATAATTACACATAAACTCCACGAGGTTATGGCACTTACCGACAGAGTTGCTGTTTTGCGTAAGGGCGAATATATTGGCACGGTAGATACAAAAACTGCTACCGAGCAGTCGCTTACAGAAATGATGGTCGGTAAAAAGGTATCACTTAATATTGAAAGAACAGCTCCTGTCAATCCGCAAGACAGAATTGAACTTAAAAATGTAACTACCCTTAATGCAGAGGGTGTTAAGGCAATTGATAACCTTTCATTTACAATAAGAAGCGGTGAAATTCTTGGCATCGCAGGCATTGCAGGCAGTGGCCAAAGGGAACTTCTTGAAACTATTGCGGGGCTTCAAAGGCCTGAAAACGGTGAAATTATTTATTATTCACCTGAAGGGGAAACAGTTGACCTTAAAGCTAAAACCCCAACTCAAATTAAAGAACTCGGTGTAAGACTTTCATTTGTACCTGAAGACAGGCTTGGTATGGGACTTGTAGGCAATATGGATATTATTGATAATATGATGCTTCGTTCCTATAAAAAAGGCAACAGTGCTTTTCTTGACCGTAAAGACCCTAAAAAGCTTGCAGAAAAAATTATTGAAAGCCTTGAAGTTGTTACACCGGGTGCAACAACACCTGTAAGGCGACTTTCCGGCGGTAATGTTCAAAAAGTTCTTGTAGGGCGTGAAATTGCGGCAAATCCAAAGGTGCTTATGGCAGCTTATCCGGTAAGAGGTCTTGATATAAATTCATCATATATGATTTATAATCTTTTGACAAAGCAAAAAGAAAATGGTGTAGCTGTTGTATTTGTAGGTGAAGACCTTGATGTTCTTGTTGAACTTTGCGACAGAATTATGGTTATAAATTCCGGTAAGATAACAGGTATGCTTGACGGAAGAAATACTACTAAAGAAGAAATAGGTTTGTTAATGACTAAAACTGAAGCAAGGGAGGAAGCATAATATGAGCAATAAACAAAAAATTCATGAACCTCTCTTTCATATCAGCAAGAGAGCGTCAATGCCTTGGTATTTTTCTTGGCTTATTCGCCTTGGTTCTATTCTTGCCGCGCTCATTGTAAGCGGCGCTGTAACAATGCTTTTAACTCACCAAAATCCAATCAGCGTTTATGCCACTATGATTGATGGTGCTTTTGGTACATCAAGAAGGGTTTGGAATCTTCTTCAAAGCCTCGCAATTTTACTTTGCGTTGCGCTTGCGTTAACCCCGGCATTTAAAATGAGATTTTGGAATATCGGCGGTGAGGGCCAGGTCCTTGTCGGCGGGCTTGCAACTGCGGCGTGTATGATTTGCCTCGGCGGTAAAATTCCAAATGCACTTCTTATTCTTGTTATGATTATAGCAAGTATGCTTGCAGGTGCGATATGGGCAGTTATTCCTGCTGTGTTTAAAGCTAATTTTAATACAAATGAAACTCTTTTTACCCTTATGATGAACTATGTAGGTATTCAGCTTGTATCATATTTTGTAATGGTGTGGGAAGTACCTAAAGGTTCGGGCAAAATCGGTATTATTAACCAAACAAGCCACGCAGGTTGGCTTCCGCAACTTGGTAATTACGAATATTTGCTTAATATTCTCATAGTTCTTGTGCTTACAATATTTATGTATATATATCTTAAATACAGTAAGCACGGTTATGAACTTTCGGTTGTAGGTGAAAGTGAAAATACAGCTAAATACATCGGTATAAATGTTAAAAAAGTAATTATCAGAACAATGCTTCTTTCAGGTGCTGTTTGCGGTATTGCAGGTCTTCTTCTTGTTGGCGGTACTGACCATACAATTACCACCACAACTGCTGATAACAGGGGATTTACCGCAATTATGGTATCTTGGCTTGCTAAGTTTAATCCTATTTATATGGTTCTTACATCTCTTTTGTTGGTTTTCTTTGATAAGGGAGCAACAGAGATTGCTACTGTTTACAGACTTAATGAATCGTTCAGCGAAATCATTACCGGTATAATTCTTTTCTTTATTATCGGCAGTGAATTTTTTATAAATTATAAAATAATTTTCCGTAAATCGCATAAGGAGGGTGAATAATATGTTTTCTGCTACAACTATAATCACTTTTATTCAGCGTGCGATTTTGCAGGGTATTCCGCTTCTTTACGGTTCAACAGGTGAAATACTTACTGAAAAATCAGGTAACCTTAATCTCGGTATTCCGGGTATAATGTATGTTGGCGGTATCAGCGGTGTTATTGGTGCGTTTCTTTATGAAGAGTCAATGGGTGTAAATGAACTTAATCCTATTCTTGCAGTTCTTATTCCGCTTCTTTGCACAATTTTGGGTTCGCTTTTAACAGGCCTTATTTATTGCTTCTTAACTGTAACTCTTCGTGCAAATCAAAATGTTACCGGTCTTGCTATCACAACTTTCGGTGTAGGCTTCGGTAACTTCTTCGGCTCTTCTCTTGTTAAGATTACAGGCAGTGATATTCCTTCTGTTGCTCTTACAAGAACAAGTGCTTTCTTTACAAAGAAACTTCCTATTGCCGAAACAACAGGTTGGTTTGGCAAAATCTTTCTTTCATACGGATTTTTAACATATGCGGCAATCATTATTGCTCTTTTGGTTGCTTTCTTTCTTAAGAAAACCCGTGGCGGTCTTCATCTTCGTGCAGTAGGTGAAAACCCTGCAACTGCCGATGCAGCAGGTATCAATGTTTCGAAATCAAAATATCTTGCTACTTCGGTTGGTAGTATTATCGCAGGTCTTGGCGGTCTTTTCTATGTAATGGACTATGCTAACGGTGTTTGGTCAAACGAAGGCTTTGGTGACAGAGGATGGCTTGCAATCGCACTTGTTATCTTCGCAATTTGGAAACCGGATATTGGTATTTTGGGCTCAATCCTTTTTGGCGGACTTTATATTGTTTACCTCTTTATTCCGGGGCTTAAAATGAGTACACAGGAACTTTTCAAAATGCTTCCTTATATTGTAACAATTATTGTACTTATTATAGTAAGCGTCAGAAAAAAGAGAGAGGACCAGCCACCGGCTTCACTCGGACTTTCATATTTCAGAGAAGACAGATAATAATATAAAAAATGAACGAGTATATATTACTCGTTCATTTTTTTATGCTCGGCTTGACATTTTAATGTTTTTTTGCTAATATATTTGCATATTAAACGGCTGTGAAAAAGAGGAGTAACCTGTTTATTCTTTCAGAGAGTGTTCGTCAGGTGCAAGAACATAGAAGATATGGGCGAAGGTAGCTTTTGAGCCGGTAGGGTGAAATTAAGTAGCTTTATCCGTATATCTGCGTTAAAGATTTGAGTGGCATTATTATTGATGCAATTTGAGTGGTACCACGGAATTTTCGCTTTCGTCTCATTTTGGGGCGAAAGCGTTTTGTTTTTATAAAACAAATATACTATATTTGATTTAAGGAGATTTGCTATGGCAAAGGAACTTGCAAAGCAGTATGATCCTAGCGAAGTTGAGGATCGTACCTATAAGTTTTGGTGTGATAAAAAATATTTTCATGCTAAAAGAGAAAAAAACAAAAAAACATATACAATAGTTATTCCTCCGCCGAATATTACCGGTCAGCTTCATATGGGCCATGCACTTGATAATACACTTCAGGATATTCTTGTTCGTTATCACAGAATGGCTGGGTATGATACCTTGTGGCTTCCGGGTACAGACCATGCTTCAATCGCAACAGAAGCAAAGATTGTTGAAGCTATGCGTAAAGAGGGAATTACCAAGGATGACCTTGGCCGTGAAAAATTCCTTGAGCGTGCTTGGGATTGGAAAAAGCAATACGGTGGCAGAATTATTGAACAGCTTAAAAAGATGGGTTCATCTTGCGACTGGGACAGGGAACGCTTTACCCTTGATGAAGGATGCAGCAAAGCCGTTAGGGAAGTATTTGTAGGCCTTTATGAAAAAGGCCTTATTTATCGAGGTAACCGTATGGTTAACTGGTGCCCGCATTGTAATACTTCAATTTCTGACGCCGAGGTTGAATACGAAGAAAAGGATTCAAACTTCTGGCATCTTCTTTATGAAGTAAAGGAAACGGGTGAAAAGCTTGAACTTGCTACTACCCGCCCGGAAACTATGCTTGGTGATACCGCTGTTGCAATTAACGGTGATGACCCGAGATATAAACATCTTCACGGTTGCCATGTTATTCTTCCGCTTCTTAATAAGGAAATTCCGATTGTTTGTGATGAACATGCCGATATGACTAAAGGTACAGGTGTTGTTAAAATCACTCCGGCGCACGACCCTAATGACTTTGAAGTAGGGCTTCGCCACAATCTTCCTATTATTCGTACTTTCACTTATGACGGCCATATGACCGGTAAGGCTGATAAGGAAGCTGCCGATGAAATTATTAAAAGCGGCAAAGCAACTCAAAATGAACCTGAAGTTCTTGATTGCGGCAAGTATGCAGGTATGACTACTCTTGAAGCAAGAAAAGCTATTCTTGCCGACCTTGAAGCAGGCGGATACATTAAGGAAATTGAGCCTCTTAAGCATGATGTAGGCACTTGTTACAGATGCCATACTAATATTGAACCTATGGTTTCTAAACAATGGTTTGTTAAAATGGACCCGCTTGCAGGCCCTGCTATTGATGCGGTTGAAAACGGTGACATTAAATTTGTGCCGGAGCGTTTCAAGAAAAACTATATGAGTTGGATGCGCGGCTCACGCGATTGGTGTATTTCCCGCCAGCTTTGGTGGGGACACAGAATTCCTGCTTGGTATTGTGATGATTGCGGTGCAACTACCGTAGCAAAGCAAGACCCTTGTAAGTGTTCTCAATGTGGAAGTGAAAATATAAAGCAAGACCCTGATACACTTGATACTTGGTTTTCATCTGCTCTTTGGCCTTTTTCAACTCTCGGTTGGCCTGATGACACAGAGGATTTGAAGCACTATTATCCAACTAATACCCTTGTTACCGGTTATGATATTATCGGCTTTTGGGTAAGTCGTATGATTTTCTCCGGTCTTGCTTATACAGATAAAGCACCGTTTGATACTGTTCTTATTCACGGTCTTGTGCGTGATGCCCAGGGCAGAAAGATGTCTAAATCTCTCGGCAACGGTATTGACCCGCTTGAAATAATAGATGAATATGGTGCCGACGCTTTAAGATTTACTCTTGCAACAGGTAATTCGCCGGGCAATGATATGCGCTTTTCTGATGAAAAAGTTAAAGCATCGCGTAACTTTGCGAATAAGCTTTGGAATGCGGCTCGTTTTGTTTTGATGTATCTTACAGATGATTTCAAATATGACGGACTTCCAAGTGAACTTGCTGTTGAAGATGAATGGATTGTATCAAAGCTTAATACTCTTGCGAAAGATGTTACCGATAATCTTGAAAAATATGAACTCGGCATTGCAATTCAGAAGCTTTATGACTTTATTTGGGATGTTTTCTGCGATTGGTATATTGAAATTGCAAAAATCAGACTTCAAGGTGATGATGAAAAAGCTAAAAATACCGCCAAGAGTGTTCTTGTATATGTTCTTACCGATATTCTTAAACTTCTTCATCCTTTTATGCCATTTATTACAGAAGAAATTTATCAGGCAATTCCTCACGATTGTGAATCAATTATGATTTCAAAGTGGGTTGAATATGATGAAAATCTCTGCTTTGCAGAAAATGAAGCTAAAATGGAAGTTCTTATGTCTGCAATTCGTGCTATTCGTAACCGCAGGGCAGAAATGAATATTCCGCCAAGCAAAAAAGCAAAGGTTTATATCGAAACCGAAAATACAGAACTTTTTGATGCCGGCGCTCAATTTATTATTCGCCTTGCTTCTGCAAATGAAGTTGAAGTAAAATCAGGCTTTGATAACCTTGGAAATACAGTGACTATCGTTACCGATAATGCCAAAATCTATATTCCTATGGGTGACCTTGTTGATTTTGAAGCTGAACGCAAGCGCCTTGAAAAAGAACTTGCTCAAGCACAGGATAAGCTTGATTTCATTAACAAAAAGCTTTCAAATCCGGGCTTCGTTAATAAAGCACCTGAAAAGGTGGTTAACCAAAATAAAGAAGATGCTTTGAAGCTTGAAGATAAGATTGCAAATATTAAAAATTCTATTGAATCATTAGGTAAATAAATGACTTACGATAATGCTTTAAATTTAATAATTCAAAAGCAAAGCCTCGGTATTAAACCGGGGCTTAGTCGTATCTGTGAGCTTTTGAATAAAATGGGTAATCCCCAAGAAAAACTTAATATTATTCATATTGCAGGTACAAACGGTAAGGGTACTGTTGCGTACGCAATTGCCGGCGCAATGCAAAAAGCAGGTTATCGCGTCGGGCTTTTTACTTCCCCTTGGATTGAAGATTACCGTGAGCAAATTAAAATAAACGGTGATATGATTTCTAAAACCGCTTTTTCAAATTTAATTCAAAAATATATTGAATGTGATGCTACCGAATTTGAACTTTTGACAGCAATTATGTATAAATATTTTGCAGATGAAAATGTTGACTTTGCTGTTGTTGAATGCGGTATGGGCGGCAAGGGTGACGCTACTAATGTTGAAAGTAAAAATGTTTCGGTAATAACCTCTGTTGCTATTGATCACACTGCTTTTCTCGGAAACACTGTTGAAGAAATTGCAAAAGAAAAGTCAGGTATTATTAAGCAGGGATGCACTTGTGTACTTTATCCTAACCCTAAATGCGAAAAAATCATTGAAAATGTTTGCAATAAAAACAATTCTAAACTTATAAAAATTGATGATACGGGCAATTTTCTTAAAAATGATATTGCGTGTGCGCAGGCGGTTCTGGATGAACTTTCAATTAACATTAAAGCAGAAAATCCAAAACTTTCGGCAAGGCAAAGTTTAGTCGGCGGTATTCTTGTTGACGGCGGGCATAATGAAGATGCGGGAATGGCACTTAAAGATAAAATAAATAACGAAGTAGCTGTTATTGCTATGATGAAAGATAAAAACGTTGATGCATATCTTTCACTTGTTGCACCTAAATGCAAAACTATTTATGCAACGCAGGTTAATAATTCACGCTCAATGAAAGCTTACGACCTTGCAGAAATTGCGAAAAAATACTGTGATGATGTTTTGATTTTTGATGATGCAATAAAAGCTGTTGAATCGGCAAAGCAAAATAATCTGTCACTTGTTTGCGGTTCGTTTTATCTTTATCGTGAAATAAGAAAAGAATTAAATTAAATACAAATTTTGATAAATTATTCAATACCAATCTGTTAGTATTATCGCAGATTGGTATTTTTTTATTGGAGTGATAAAAGTGAATGTTACGATTGAAAGCAGCGGTACGGTTGTTATTGCTTATCTTATCGGCGAAATAGACCATCATACAGCGGGAAATGTCAGAGAAAAAATTGATAATACCCTTATGTTTAAAAAGCCAAATACATTGATATTGGATTTTAAAAATGTAAGTTTTATGGATTCCTCGGGAATAGGTCTTGTTATGGGAAGATACAGACTTTTAAAAAGCATTAACCCGTCATCACAAATTGAAATTAAAAATGTAACTTTGCAAACAAAAAAAATAATGGAACTTGCAGGTCTTTCATCTATTGCAAAAATTAAGGAGACAGAAAATGAATACAAAAAAGCAAACTAATGAATTTAAACTTACTATTGACAGCAAAAGCGTAAACGAAGCATTTGCACGAGTTGCTGTGTCAGCATTTGTAACTCCGCTTGACCCTACGCTTGAAGAAATTGCCGATTTAAAAACCGCGGTCAGTGAAGCTGTAACAAATTGCATTGTTCACGCTTATAAAGATACATACGGAAAAATATTTATTACAGGCAAGCTTTATGATGATAATACGGTGAAAATAATTATCAGAGATAAGGGCTGTGGTATTGTTGATGTTTCTGAAGCTATGACACCGCTTTTTACAACCGGTGAGGGTGACAGAGCAGGCCTCGGCTTTACTGTTATGGAAAGCTTTTGCGATAAAATAACCGTTAAGTCTAAATTAACTTTCGGCACAACCGTAACTCTTACTAAAAAAATAGAGGGAAAGTCAAAATGGTAACTTCTCGTGATAAAATGATAGAAGATAATATAGGTCTTGTTCATTCTATTGCAAATCGTTTTAAAGGCAGAGGTGTAGAATATGATGATTTGTTTCAAAGCGGCTGCGTCGGTTTAATCAAAGCGGTTGATAATTTTGATGAATCACGAGGTTTCGCTTTTTCTACCTATGCCGTTCCCGTAATAATGGGCGAAATAAAACGCGTTTTTCGTGACGGCGGTGCAGTTAAAGTAAGCCGAAGCTTGAAAGAAAAAGCTATTAAAGCTCAAGCTTTGCGTGAAAAATTTATTAACACCGAACTTCGTGAACCCACGGTATCTGAACTGTCAGATATGCTTGATTGCCCGCCTGAAGAAATACCTGAAATTTTGGGCGTTATTGCCCCTATGGTATCATTAAGCAGTGCAAGTGAAGACGGTGAGTATACCATTGATGTTCCGGTAGACGAAAGCGAAGAACTTTTTAACCGCCTTGTTGTTCATCGCCTTTTTAAATTTCTTGATGATACCGAAAAGGCAATAGTGGATATGCGCTATTATAAAGGCTTTACCCAGGCAAAAACTGCCAGAGTACTTGGCATATCGCAGGTTCAGGTATCACGCAAGGAAAAATCACTTCTAAAAAAACTTCGCAAATATTTACAATAAAAAAGGCACTGTGTTTTAAGAAAACAGAGTGCCTTTTTTTTGTGAATTTTACCACCGTGAACGCTTTGTTGTGTAAATCACTCTACGCCTTGGTAACATATTGAATTATAAATAAGTGTATGATAAAATCATTTTTATTGAGATTTTATAAAGAGGTGCAGAGAAATGAAAAAAATTGTTAGTTTAATATTATCTCTTGTCATGCTTATGAGCATAACATCAGGGCTAAATCTTACTGCGTATGCAGAAACATATGGCGATTTTGAGTATTCTCATATTGAAGATGATTTTTTATCAATTACAGGTTATAAAGGCTCTGAAACAAATCTTGAAATTCCTTCTGTCATTAACGGTGATTCGGTTAAAGTGATTGACAGAGAAGCGTTTGAAGGTTGCCAAAGCATAAAAACCGTAACGATACCGGATAGTATAATTAGTATTGGTATGTATGCATTTTGTGATTGCACAAGTTTAACAAGTGTAACAATCGGAAATAGTGTCAGAAGTATAGCTGATTCTGCATTTCGTGGTTGTACAAGCTTGAAAAACATAAATATACCTGATAGTGTAGAAAGTATTGATAATTTGGCATTTTCAGGCTGTACAAATTTAACAAGTTTAACAATACCAAATAGCGTAACAAGTATTGGCAATGGTGTGTTTTTTGATTGTGAAAATTTAGTTTCAATTGAAGTTGCAAATGATAATATGAACTATACTTCAATTAGTGGTATTTTGTTTAGTAAAAATAAAACCGAGCTAATTCAATATCCGGCAGCTAAAACAGACAGTACATATATAATACCTGACGGTGTAACAAGAATTGATTATGCCTTTGGTTCTTGTAAAAATTTAACAAGTGTAACAATACCTGATAGCGTAACAAGTATTGGTGATCATGCATTTAATGGCTGCACAAGTTTAACAAATAAAACAATACCAAATAGTGTAACAAGTATTGGAAATTACTCATTTTCGGGTTGCACAAATTTAATAAATATAACAATACCTGATAGTGTAACAAGTATTGGTGATAATGCTTTTTATAAATGTGAAAGTTTAACAGATATTATAATACCAAATAGTGTAATAAGTATTGGTTATTCTGCCTTTTCAGATTGCTCAGGTTTAGCAAATATAGCTATATCTGATAGTGTAACGAGTATTGGCGTTTCTGCATTTTCCGGTTGCATAAGTTTAAAATCAATTGAAGTTTCGGATAATAATAAAAATTATGCTTCAGTTGACGGAGTTTTGTTTAATAAAGACGCGTCAGAATTGATTACATATCCAGCCGGTAAACCAAATGATATATATGAAATACCAAACAGTGTGATGAATATTGGTGATGGTGCATTTTTTGCTTGTACAAGTTTAAAATCAATTGAAGTTTCAGATAATAATGAAAATTACACTTCAGTTGACGGAGTTTTGTTTAATAAAGATAAGTCAAAATTGATTACTTATCCTGCAGGTAAATCAAATGATACATATGAAATCTCAAACAGTGTAACAAGTATTGGTGATCATGCATTTACTGGTTGTGTAAGTTTAAAAAGTGTAACAATACATGACAGTGTAACAAGTATTAGTGATGGCGCATTTTTTGATTGTGAAGGTTTAAAAGATGTATATTACACGAGTACAGAAGATGAGTGGAATAAAATAACAATCGGTAATGACAATGAAAATTTAACAAATGCAACTATTCATTACAATTTTGAGCCTGAACCGTCAAATAAACAGACGGGCAGTTGTGGTGATAATGTAACATACTCATTAGACACCGAAACAGGTGTACTTACAATCAGCGGTACAGGTAAAATGAAGGATTATTCAGGTGAGGACAGTCCGTTTTATCAGAATTCTAATATAAAATCGGTAATTATAGAAAACGGAGTAACGAGTATTGGTAATCTTGCATTTTCTTCCTGTAATAGTTTAATTGAAGTTTCACTTCCGTCAAGTATAATTTTTTTGGGAGTTTCTGCGTTTTCAGGTTGTGAAAATTTAATGTCAATTTCAATTCCTGCTAATGTAGCTGATATTCAGTCGATTGCTTTTGCCGGTTGTAAAAAGTTAACTTCAATTGAAGTTGATTCAAATAATGAAAATTACTCATCAATTAACGGTGTGTTATTTGATAAAAATATTACAGAGTTAGTATGTTATCCCGCCGGAAAAAATGATGCTTCTTACACAGTGCCAAACACTGTTAAAAGTTTTGCATATGGTTCATTTTATGATTGTGAAAACTTAACAAGTGTAATAATACCAAATGGTGTAACAAGTATTGGCGGTGCATCATTTTGGAATTGCAAAAATCTAAAATCAATAGTAATACCTAAAAGCGTGACAAAAATTGATTTATTTTCTTTTAACGGTTGCGAAAGCTTGAAAGATATATATTACACCGGTACACAGGATGAATGGAACAATATAACAATTGGTGACGGAAATATAAATTTAACAAGCGCAACTATTCATTACAATTTTGTTCCTTGCACAGAAAATCAGCACAATTATTACGGGGAATGGAAAATAATTGAAGAACCGACTTGCACAAAGGTAGGTTTAAAACAAAGAACTTGCAGTTTTGACGGTTATGTTCAAAAAGAAGAAATTCCTGCAAAAGGACATACCCAAGTGGTAATTAACGGATATGCTGCAACTTGCGAAAAGTCAGGACTTACAGACGGTAAAAAATGTTCTGCTTGCGGTGAAGTTTTAGAAGCTCAAAAAGAAATTGCAAAGCTTGACCATTCATATATTAAAACTGTTGTAGAGCCGACCTGTACCGAGCAGGGATATACAATTTATAAATGTGAAACTTGCGGTGACACAAAAAAAGCCGATTTTGTAAATGCAAAAGGTCACGATTTTTCAAATAATGCACAATTTTGTTTGAACGGTTGCGGCAAAGTTAATCCTAACTATGTTGCACCTGATACATCAACCGTTCAAACAGGCAGTTGCGGTGATAATGTAATATACTCATTAAACACTGAAACAGGTGTACTTACAATCAGCGGTACGGGTGAAATGACTGATAGTCCATTTAGTCAGAATTCTAGTATAAAATCGGTAATTATTGAAAATGGTGTAACAAGCATTGTAACTTATGCTTTTTCCGGCTGCACAAGTTTAACAAGCATAACAATACCTGATAGTGTGGTAAGTATTGGGGAAAGTGCATTTGATGGCTGTACAAGTTTGGTTAGTGTAACATTATCAAAAAGTATAACGACTATTGAATATTCTACATTTTTCGGCTGTTCGAGTTTAACAAGTATCGAAATCCCGAAAAGTGTAACAACAATAGTTAACTTCGCATTTTGCAATTGCACAAATTTGACAGATGTTTATTATGCCGGCACTCAAAGTGAATGGAATAAAATAAATATAGGTCATAGCAACGAATTTTTGACAAATGCATCATTACATTGTAGTTCAACACCAACTCCTGAACCTACTCCAACCCCAACACCCGAACCAACTCCTACACCTAACCCGGCACCACAGCCGTCAACTCAACCTACGCAGGAAACACAACAACAAGCCGCACAGCAGACAGCTCAACAGCCGTCAGTTAAAAATGATACAGCTGCCGAGCAAGTTAGTGTTGCAAAGCCAAAATCGGTTAGTCCTAAAAAGGTTAAGTCGGCAAAGAAAGCAGTATCTGTTGAATGGAAGAAAGTCGGTGGTGTAAAAGGTTATCAAATCCAAGTAGCTACTGACAAGAAATTTAAGAAGAATAAGAAAACCGTAACAATAAAGAAGCAGAAAACTACAAAGACTACTGTTAAAAAGCTTAAGGCAAAGAAAAAATATTATGTAAGAGTTCGTACATATAAAATAGTGAACGGTAAAAAAGTATATTCTTCTTGGTCAAAGGTTAAGAGTGTAAAAACTAAATAAAACAGATAACCCCCGACACTTAATTGTGTCGGGGGTTATTACTATACTAAATATATTATAATTGCGCCAAGTCATATGGTGTTTTTTGATATACAAAGTAATTAAGCCAATTGCTGAATATAATATTTGCTGTACTTTTCCAGCTCATAATCGGCACCGCTCTGTCATCATCGTTAGGGAAGTAGTTAAAAGGCACATCAATATCAAGTCCCTTTTCTTTATCTCTAAAGTACTCTTTTGCGAGTGTATCCCTATCATATTCGCTGTGGCCTGTTACAAAAAATTGCCTGCAATCCATATCCGATATAATATGAACGCCTGAAATTTCGCTGTAAGATATAACTTGAAGTTGCTTTACAAGTGCAATATCCTGAAGCCTTGTTTCAGTATGCCGTGAATGTGGAACATAGTAAACATCATCAAGCCCTCTCATAAGCGGATGTGTTACATCAAGTGATTTGTGCTCAAATACCCCAAACATTTTTTTCTTAAGTGGATATTTATTTACACCATAGTGATAGTAAAGTCCTGCCTGCGCACCCCAGCATATGTGAAATGTTGAATATACATTCTTTTTGCTCCATTCCATTATTGTGCAAAGTTCATCCCAATAGTCAACTTCTTCAAATTCCATTTGCTCAACGGGAGCACCGGTAATTATCATTCCGTCATATCTGTTGTTTTTGATTTCATCAAATGTATTATAAAATTTAGCCATATGAATTCTTGAAACATTTTTTGATTTATGGCTTTTTACCTGAAGAAAGTCAATATCAACCTGAAGCGGCGAATTACTGAGTAACCGCAGAAGTTGAGTTTCTGTTTCAAGCTTGGTAGGCATCAAGTTTAAAATGATTATTTTCAAAGGTCTGATGTCCTGCATATTAGCCCTTGACTTACTCATTACAAATATATTCTCTATTTCTAAATTTTGTTTAGCCGGCAATTTGTCGTCAATACGAATTGGCATTTAATCAGCCCCTTTCTTTAAGTGTTAAACAATTATATCAAAATAGTCACCAAATTTCAATATCTATATAATGTATAATATAATCTATTCTCTCTATATCGGATAAAATCATATATATTGTGTTGCGTAAAAATACCATATATACCTTTAATAGTTACAATTTGAAACCTTTTCTATTATATAGTATCAATTTGTAGTAAATTATGCACATAAATGTTGAATTTTGTTATTAAATTATGTCAATATCATAAAATAGATGAAAAAATTCAAAAAACCAGTTGACAAAGGAAGAAATAGGTGGTAATATGTGAAAGTCGCAAGAAAA
>ERZ772821.224-NODE-224-length-55626-cov-7.376995_pt1 | contig 55626 bp, 55 predicted proteins | sample MGYA00580859_ERZ772821 | MGnify/ENA primary metagenome ERZ772821 (study PRJEB29015, sample SAMEA2737674) | human gut metagenome | biome: human gut; feature: human-associated habitat; material: faeces | place: China | collected 2012 ...
TAGGAACGGCAAAATTTTTTACACTTCTATTGCTTCTTTATCGCACATTAGTAAACACCGATCGGTTCAAGTTAACTAAGGCCAACTTCCTATACAGTCCATTTATAGACGAGGGGATACATCGGATACGAGCAGTACAAGCTGTCCATTTTCCTTTTTGATAAAGGCGCTTCCAGCTTGTGACCATTATGATAAAATGCTTGTAATCAGGCTTATTTCCAAGGAAAAGAATCCAAATTGTCTTATTCTATCCCCGCCTATAATAAGCTTGTAGATTCTGTTGGCAATAAAATAATACGAGGAGAGAAATTTATGTTTTGCCCATATTGTAAAAAAGAAATCGAGGATGATTCACTGTTCTGCTCTTTTTGCGGAAGCAGAATTGAAGTTACCACAGAAAAAGATAAGCTATTTTCGGAAAAACATCCTAATTATGACGAGCAAAAAAGCACAGAGTTTGCTTCCACCCTGAGATGTGGTGCCTCCAAAGCCGAAAAATCCGAAGAGGAGCCGGTGACTGTTCTCGACACCCCTGAAACTCCTAAAACTAAGAAACAACTGCCACATAAAGCAGTGATGTTTGGCGCTATCGGTATTGCTGTGATTGCTGTGTTAATTATTGCAATCTCGTTGTTTTCCGATGTCGGAAAATCTAACGACAATGTTGTTCTTTATATCAAAGAACAGGAAATTTTCGTTTCGGATTTAAAAAAGGGCAGCAAAGCTTGGCAACTGACCTCTCGCCTTATAGGCGAGGAATCGCCGATATCTTCAAGTTATGAAGATGTAGAGTATGCAAGCGACGTTCTTAGAGCCTCGACATGTGTAAGCGAAGATGGTAAATATATTTTCTTTCCTGATAAGATCGGTGATGCTGATTACGGCGGTTCTAAACTTTATTACAGAGAAGTTGACAAGCCGGAGGAAGAAGCAATTAAGATTGACTCCGGGGTACGGTGTTATAACATCAATACAGATGCCACCCATGTTAGTTATCTCAAAGGTGAAGAGAAAAATTTGTATCAATATAAAATTGACGAAGATTCCAAATACAAGATTGCGAGCGGAGTTAAAGATTATTGGGTTTCCGATGACGGTAATAAAATCTGCTATCTCAACGATGACGGCAGCCTTTATTTGAAATATACAGATAAGGACAAGGAGAAAATCGCAAGAGAAGTATCTTCCGTGGAATATCTGAATGATGAGATTACTACTATTTATTACATTAAGAACGATTCCCTGTATAAGCAGGTTGAAGGTGAGGATAGAATTAAAATCGCACCCGATGTTCATTCTGTACTTAAAATTTATGACTCCGGAGAGATTTACTATTTAAAGAGTGAGCCCGAAGAACTGCTCCTTATGGATAAAGGAACCATTGAACAACCTGTTTACTCCCTCTGCTACTTCAACGGCACAGAAGAAACTGTGATCACCGATACTTTTTCCCATTTATACGAGATCGCTACGAACGCGGCTGTGATTGCATATGAAGCATATGATCAATCCCATCTCGAATCTGAAATATATATTGCGGTTAAGGATACCGCAACGGTTGTAGAACAGCAAGAAAACGCTACCGACTTTACAATCAATGCTGACGGTACTATCGTCTATTACATCGATAATATTCTCAATGACAAGGATTACGGTGAACTGTATCGTATCGATATTACAAATGGCGTTATAGGTAAACCAGAACTCTATGACTGTGACGTATCTAGCATCTGCTTCGTCAATGAATCCAAGCTACAATACTTCAAAGACTACAAAACTTCTGAGAACTACGAGGATTCTATGGGTGAAATGTATATCGACAAAGTAAGAGTGGGCAACGATGTTCCTATTTATTATACCTATAAACACGGTTACTACGACGATTGTGACAAGCTGTTTTATCTCACGGATTGGGACAATGATAAAAAGTGTGGCACATTAAAAGTGTATCAGGGTGATAAAGTTACAAAGATTGCAGACGATGTTTACGACTATGTTGTAACCAATGAGGGGCGGGCTATCTATCTGTCTGATTACAGCCTACAATACCATATGGGCGAGCTTAGCGAATGGAACAAGGGTAAAACAAGAAAAATTGACGATGATGTAATTAGCATTATTCCCCTTATGGATAGTAGAAGTTACTATGGAGGCTTAATGATAGCAACTGATACTGGAATCTCACATTTAGCAGCCCTGACCGAGGCTCCAACTGATCCGCCCGCGCCCGCTTCTAACGATGAGAATTTTTCAGAGCTTGGAAATGATGCTTCAGAGAAAAAGTCCCCCGTTGGCACTTGGGAGCTTATCGGCACCTATTATGGGTGGGAAGACGAAGAAGAGCTTACGCAGCCCGTGCCCCTTGAGAAGCTGTCAATCTGGGACGGGGAACGGATCACATTTACGGTATATGGTGACCGTATTGATTTTTTCGGTCATGTGTCGAAATGGTCATATGAAAATGATGAATTTTGCTGTTCTCTCGAGACAGATTATCCGCAATTGGGGGCGCTGTATTATGTGGATGAAAACACAATGCATTATTCGCTGCGGGGGGATATAGAGGTTTATAAAAGGGTCGGCAATAATACGAACAACGGAACGGCTGCTGCTTTGCCGACTGTGGCGCAAGAAAAGCAGGCTGAATGGCTGAAGCAAATTCAAGCCCTTGCCTATATAGCGTATGACAATATGCGGGGGGTAGGGAAAGCTACACCTGAAATTCTGCTGGCCAATCCAGATGGCTTGCGAATGTACATCTACGCATCGACAGATTATCTTTTTTATGATGCGTGGAAGAAATATGACTGGGATGAAGCAAAAAGGCTTATTGCCTTTGGAGACGCTTTTGGTGCAGGGTGTATTGCAGATGATTATGAAGCCTACATACCTGAGAATGCAATCAAGGAAAAACTTCGAAATATGTTTGGAAGTGCAGCAGTTGAAGGCTTTAACTTTGCGGGTATTTTCGACAATGGATTTTTCCATTATGAGGAGGGCGACCCAGGCGATTATTTGGCCCTCTCCGAATGCGAAAAAACAAATTGGAACGATATGAGCCAAATTATATTTTCGTATGAGTACGGATATATAGAGGAGGATCCCGATGAAACCTTGGGAAACATCATAATCTCAATGCAGGCCGACACAACAAGCCCCTACGGATGCATTGTCAAGCAGATTGAGTGGAGCAAATAAACTTGACGGCTATGTTTCGGGTTTTGTGAAGATTTATAATTCGGTGCTAACTAAGCCGCAAAGCTTTTCTGTGCGTCTATGGTTTACACCAATTTGATTACCTATAAAAATGTCCTTATTCAGCCCATATGTAGCGATACACTGCATATGGGCTTTCCATTGAGAAAAAGAGCGGTAAACGTATCAGTACCCTAATTCCTGCTGTTTTGCTTACTCCGCGGTATTTTGATTATTGAGGAATACAAAAGCCTTGTTTTTTCAAAGAGAGTTTACTAGAATTAAATTATAGAGTACGGCAGGAATGTACCTGCGGCATATCCCTTGCAGGCTATAGCAGGGATATCCGCTACATTGTAGGCAAAAGACTTGTTTTACCTCACAGGCAATATACGGAACTGCCATCCTGAATAATCGAATAATGAGGTAAAACGATATGTTGAAAATAGAACGTGAACAAAGGACTCCGTTAATAGTTAGAGAATCAAAGCAGGCAAAGTTACCCAAAGCGGCGACCGGGAAAAAGGTATTGGAAAGCCTCTTCGCCACGATGGAAGAGCAAGGATATGGAGAAGGCATGATAGAAATATCCCTTTACGATTATGCGAAGCTGCTGCTGGCTTCCATAATGAAGATACTCAATATGTACGAACCGGAAGAATATTAATAGTGCATTGTATTTAAATACAGTATTGAAGGGGCGGAGCAGCTGACCGCTCCTTTTTCATCGGGGCAGGCGTATAAAAGAAAGCATCTCCTTTCCTTTATAACAAGCATCTGCCTAAACACAGCAGAAATCAGGCTGAAAACCGGAGCATATCGTATAAAATGCGGCTCGGCACCCTTTCCTTTATATGCTATTATGTTTTCAATAAAGAAGGAGGCAGCCTATGAGATACGGATACGCAAGATGCAGCACCAACGAAAACAGGCAGGACATACAACGCCAGTTGCGGGAATTGAAAGCGGCTGGCGCTGATGCTGTTATATGGGAATACGAGCACGGGGACGCAGTTCACAAGGCAGAACTTGATGCGTTGCTGCAAGAGAGAGCAAAAGCCGGGGATACCATCATAGCGACAGAGATATCCCGATTGAGCCGAAGCACCAAACAGCTATGCGAGATAATCGACAGAGTAAAAGAAAAACGGCTGCGGTTGGTGATACTGGGCAGCATTACCATAGACTGCACTCAGGGGCAGCTTGACCCGATGACAGTTGCATTTCTACAGATGGCAGGAACTTTTGCAGAGTTGGAACTACAGCTTATACGGGCAAGGGTCAAAAGCGGCATGGCAAACGCAAAGGCCAAAGGCAAACATACAGGCAGGCCGGTAATGTCCAAAGACGACTTACCGGCTTTGTTTTTAAAATATGCCCCGCTATACCATCAGGGACAGCTTACCAAGAAGGCTCTGGCACAGTTGTGCGGGGTGAGTTATCCAACCATTTTTAAATATATAACTATTGCAGGAATAGCTGATAGGATATAATAAAGGTGGGAATATATGAAATATAGTAAACGGGGTAGTCTGGGTATGAAACGGGTTGTGGCTTATTGCAGAGTAAGTACCAAAAGCGATGATCAACAAAACAGCTATGAAAATCAGAAACACTATTTTGAACACTATATCAACGAGTGTGAGTCATATGAGAATATTGGCATATACGCTGACAGAGGCATCAGCGGCACATCTTTAAAACGGCCACAATTCAATAAAATGCTGACCGATGCTGGTTTGGACATAGAAAATAGTTATTCTATTGTAGCAGAGCCTAAATTTGACATGATACTGGTATCTAATACGAGCCGTTTCGCAAGGAATGTAAGTGTGGATGTAATTTTGAAGGCTTTGGCAAGCAATCATGTATATGTCCATTTTTTAGATTTGGATAAAACAACGGAAAACCCCGATGATATTACATATATACAGCTATTTTCCGTATTTGACGAGCGTGAAAGCCGGGATAAGAGCCGCAAGGTATTGTTTGGCATCGAACAGGGGATTAAGAACGGGAATATCCATTCGCATGGCAATATCTACGGTTATAAGTATTATCCCAAACCAGAGAACAGGCTGGAAATTGTAGAACATGAAGCTGAAATTGTAAGGCTGATTTTTGATTTGTATGTCAATCAGGGTTTAGGCTTATATCGAATAGCAAATTATTTAAAACAGTCGGGCATAAAAACCAAGAAAGGAAAGGATTTCAGTGATCGGGGCATCCGGCTGATACTGAGCAATATAACCTATACAGGCTGCGGTGTAAGGAAGAAATATACCGAGGGACTGGTGTTTGAAAAGCATGCACGCAGGGAAACGGATGAGCCGGTAGTGTTTGATACGGATAAAGTCCCTGCCATTATAGACCGGGAATTGTATGATAAAGCGCAACAAATTCTTCAAGGCCGGATACAGCACCAGCGGCAAAAAGGGATATATAGTGGCAAGACAGACTATGCGGGGAAAATTATATGTGGGTCTTGCGGCAATAAATATATTGCGGGCAACAGCGACTATCTTGTATCAGAAGGGAGAAATGTGCGTTGCTACAGTTGTGCTTCAAAGCGTGAAAGGCGATATGATGAAAACGGCAATAAAATCTATCCATGCAGCAATCCCAACATATATGAAACGGTTTTAGATAGCCAAGTTACAGGGGCAGTCTATATATTTCGAACCTTAACACAGGTTGTTAACGCTATGGAACTTCTAAAGAAGCTAAGAGGTATCCTGGAATCACAGATAGACACCCGGGATGATAAAGCAATTATATCAGCACAGTCCGAATTAGAAGAAGCAAAAGCACGCAGGGAAAGACTACTTGATTTATACGAGGATGCGGCGTTTGATAAAGATGAACTGAACAGCAGGGTTGAGCCTATCAACGATAGGATAACCGAACTGAGGGAACGGATAAAGGCATTGTCAAAAACAAACGATGATTTACGACGTGATATTGGTGAAATCAATAATACTATAGCGCTTTTATCTGAACAGAAGAAATTAAGAGAAAACGAATGGGGCGTAGCAAGAAAAATGTACAGCAAAGAGGCCGTTTTAAGCGATATTGAAAGTATAACGGTGCGTCCAAATAAGACCTTAGTGGTCAAGTATAAATCCTTTGAACAAATTAACAGGCTTGTACGAAAACACAGGCACTTAATCCCAGATAGCTTGATGACGCTTTTTCAAAACTATCTTTGATTCGTATAATATTTGATTCATGATATTGAGGAACGGTGCAAACTCATTGCTGTTCTGGTCATCGCTGTCCACGCTGTTGGCAATCGCAATAAAGTGAACTCCATGCTCACGGAAGAATACCTCCGTGTAAAAACCGGTCTGCAGATAATCTCTGCCGATTCGGCTCATGTCCTTTACGATCACATGGGCAACTTTGCCGGCTTCAATATCTGCTTCCAACTGCTTCCATGCAGGGCGATTGAAATTGCCGCCGCTCCAACCGTCATCGGTGTAATGTTGGATATTCGTGTAACCTTTCTGCTCGGCATAGCTTTCGAGGTATTTTTTCTGATTGACAATGCTGTTGCTATCGCCAACCTGGTCATCGTCACGGGAAAGTCTCTCGTATAATGCCGTAATCTTATTGGGATCTTGTCCCACAGTCTGTTTCACGCTCATCATGATGCGCTCCTTTCAGACTGTCGGCTCATTTGTGGTACACCCATTATATCACATTTTCCGTCATTATCCAGCGCTTCATTGCGAACAATGCGCAAAATTTTATCTTCCATCGTTTCGTGTTCGGTATCGCTGAACACCACTTTCACCTTATAGGTGGTGCCGCCAATACGGCGGGTTATATAAGAAAAGTTTCTGTTTTCGTTTTTTACCATAGGCAGTTTACCTCCGTGTTGAAAAATTCATAAAATTCTCGTATAATAATTTTAGTTCCGACGCCGTGTAACCATTTGTGCGGTTAAAAGTGAGTCAGCAGTATAAATGCCTTGCCGATAGAGAAATGCCCTCCAAAAAGCCTTGTGGCACAAGACTTTTCGAGGGCAAAACGGTTACATCTGTTGTTTTTTCTCCCGGTGCTTACGCACCCTTGCTGCGGTCTGCTGGCGGCGTGCTTCTTCGGCACATTTTCCCGAGCAGTATACCCGTTTCCCATCAACAGGGAACGGTTTGCCGCATTGCTTACAGTTGGTGGTTGGTGTGCGGGTGAATACAGCTTCCAGCTCCGCATCTTCCGGCAGGACAGACTTGCGGAAATAGCTGCACAGTGCGCTGTTGGTATAGCAGATACCAAACATGGGACATTCGTAGTCCAGCGGCAGACAGCCGTATTCCTTGTCGTGGTTGGCACAGAGAGAAGTAATCAGCTTTTTAATCCGCTGCTTCTCCCGGCCTGTCAGTTCACGATGGTTGTTCGACATAGGCAGTTCCTCCTTTCTTTAGTGTCGGAAGTAATCTGATTAAAGACAAAATATATTACTCCCTCACCAATAGGAGAAATATGGGGTGTTTAGCGGAACTGTTTTTACGGAGAATTGCAGAAAATTTCAAAAATATTTTTGAAGGGAGGTGTCTGCGGTGTTTGAGGATGATTACAGATATGAAGATGAAGCCGACGATTTTGAGTACATAGATGATGACGAGGAAGAAGATGAAAACGCCCTCTGGGACGACGAAGATGCCGTGGATGCCGAGATAGACAATCCTCCCGACAAACCTAAACGGAAGCGAAAGAAGAAAGATACCGAGGACAGCAGCGACGAAAGCTACCCGGAGGAAGCAGAAGCTGATGCAGCGGAACAGGCACAGCGGCAGATCGCTCTGGAGCAGAATATCATAGACAGACTGGAAGCCGATGCCGCAGAACATCCCTTTGAGGACGATGCCGGGGACGAGGAACCAGAACGCAAAAAGCTGAAACGGGAACTGCGGGCAGAAGCACTTGCCCGTCTGGAGGATGCTGCCCGAACACAACGGGATTTTGAGAATGTGATTGCTTGGTGGGACAAGCTGGACGCCAACCGGGAGCGCAGAGAACGCTATCACGAACTCAGCCGCAGCGGTGACGATGTTCCTCTTGATTACGGTGCATCCGCCAATGAACTCTTTTTCCCGGATACGCTGAATGATGTTCTGGAAAAGCAGATACGCAAGGGCGATTTCATTGACGCAATTTTCTATTGCCCTTACGATATACACGAGCTTGTGACAGAGGAATATCTGTCTGAAATCCTGTTGGAGCTGAAAGAGGATCACAAAGAACTGCTGTTCCTGTGGGCTGTCCGGCTGTTCAGTTCCACAAGGATTGCCGCTATACGACAGCAGAGTGACCGCAACATCCGCAAGATACGCAACACAATGATGAAAAAGATACGAAAAGAGCTGCTTTCCGCCCTTACGGATAAGGCGGAAAAGCAGCTGCCAATGACCTTGGTGGAAAAGGCTTTTTTATCAGACATCGGAAAAGCGGTTGATACAGAAGTACAGAAATAGTATAATGTTAATATGAATTAGAGTTATTGGGGTTACAATAGATAGCGGAGGGTTTTACTTATGAAACACCTTTTTGAACGTACCAGTTCCAACTGGGTGCGATATAGTGAATATGAATGGAAAGCGGCGGAGGACGGCACTCTGTTCCTTACACCTACGAAAACGGCGCAGCCGAGCATTTACGACCCGCTGAGCGAGTATCAGCGGATCGTCTTGGATGCTATTAACATCGGGCGTATGGGCATGAGCAAGAAGCCGGATGCTGAAATTCAAAAGGCAATTCAGCAATTTGCCGTAAAGTACGGCCTGTTTGGTCTGATGACTGCGCTTCCGACCACGCCAAGCTTTATGGACTATGAAGCGGTGTATCTGCCGAAGAATCATTTCATCAAAGAGGAAACCATGTCCACGGAGGACTACCTGGATTTGTTCTTTCCCTTTGATAAGCTGGATGTTATCAAGCGTGGCGTAGAGTCCATGTGGAATATTCAGAATGACCGCATTATGATGGCGCTGGCCATGACCATGACAGACAAGCCCATGGCAGTCAATATGAGCTTTCAGCGGGAGTATGCTGAAAGCTATGACTGGATGAAGCAGCAGTTTATTGATTGGGCATTTACCTATGTCAACAGTTTCCTCTATTATGAGGACTACGATATGCTGAATGACGATGCCCGACGGATCATGCAGGAGAGTATGGCGGCTTTTGGTGGAAATGCGCCTACCTACCACATTGCCCTGCTGGACAAGCCGACAATCGTATGGGATTTTCATTCGCTGCTGCTTGGCATACAGATGATGTTCAGTTTCATGCTGACCGACAGCGACAATCCGATCCGCCTTTGCAGGCATTGCACCAAAGCCTTTGTTGCAAGCAGACCGAGCGCCGTATTTTGCAGCCCTCAGTGTAAAAACAAGCACAATGTTTACAAGAGTCGGGCAAAGAACAAGAACGAGGAATAGGAAGGGAATGGATATGAAAGAAGAATACGGACTGACTCCCTACGAAACGAGGGAAATCCTGTTTTATAAAACTGACAACGGCGATGTTCGGGTTGAAATCCTTTTGTATCAGGAAAACCTGTGGCTGACACAGGCGAAAATGGCTGAATTGTTTGAAGTCCAGAAAGCTGCTATTTCAAAGCATCTGAAAAACATCTTTGAATCCGGCGAATTGCTTGAAGAATCAGTTGTTTCCAAAATGGAAACAACTGCGGCAGACGGCAAGCGGTATAATACCAACTACTACAATCTGGATGCCATTATCGCTGTCGGATACCGTGTAAACTCCAGAAAAGCCACCATGTTCCGCATTTGGGCAAACCGGGTATTAAAGGAGTTCATCATCAAGGGTTATGTGATGGATGACGCACGGCTGCGTGAGCCGGAAAACTTCTTCGGCAAAGACTATTTTGAGGAACAGTTGGAGCGCATCCGTGATATTCGCTCCAGCGAACGCCGCTTTTATCAGAAGATTACGGACATCTACTCTCAGTGCAGTGCAGACTATGATGTGAACAGCCCCATTACGAAAGAGTTTTTTGCCACGGTGCAGAACAAGCTCCATTACGCTGTCACCCACCATACAGCGGCTGAGATTGTCTATGGCAGAGCCGACAGCACAAAACCCAATATGGGCTTGACTACTTGGAAAAACGCTCCGCATGGCCGCATCCGCAAATCGGATGTTTCGATTGCCAAAAACTACTTAAACGAAGCGGAAATGTCCAATCTGAATGAGATCGTGACGATGTATCTGGACTATGCCGAAAGACAGGCACGGCGGGGAAACATCATGTATATGCAGGATTGGGTGAGCCGTCTGGATGCGTTCCTCCAGTTCAATGAAGAAGATATTCTGCATGACAAAGGCAAAGTGACCGCTGCCATTGCAAAAGCATTTGCAGAAAGTGAATTTGAAAAATTCCGTGTTTTGCAGGACAGAACATATCAGAGCGACTTTGACCGGCTTGTGGCAAGCATCGAAGAAAATGACGAATAAGCAAGCTGATGAAATAATTATTGTGGCGGCAGCGGATTTATCCGTTGCCGCCTTGATTACCACCAAACGCCAGCAAAGGCGGCGGTCAAGGGCGGCGGTACGCCGTTCATCGGAGTGCCGCAAAGCGGCACGGAGACCCTTGATATTCGGCTTTGTTGGTGTTACCTACATAACGTAAAAAGCCCACGCCTCCGATTTTTCTTGTCGGCAGCGTGGGCTTTGCTTATGTTGTTACTGGTCATATACCAATTCGTGCAGGACAATTTCTTCCGCACGGTTACGGATGCTATTCATGCGGCGTACCCATTCCATTTGGTCAGCCGCTTTGAGTGCTTCGGTCACGCCCTCCTGCTTCGCCATAGCGGGAACGATGATTTCCATACGTTCGTTACAGGCTTGGTCGATTTCGGACAAATGCTTGAACAGCGTACCCTCCATCACATAATTGGTGTAAAGAATTTTTCGGTGTTCTTTCAGATAGCTGCGGCGCATACGCCCATATTTGCCGATCTGATAATCGCCGTCATCTGGCAAAACAAGGTTTGGGATGAGATAATCGCCCACTTGACGATATGTACCGCCCATTTCCTCAAATAGAGATTTCATAAGCAACAGCTCCTTTCTGCGTTGAATTTGTAGCGGTTATAAGGCTTTTCTGCTCCTTTCCTACAACTGCTTTTCAATTCACCACAAATGAGCCGCAGTCATATGTATTAGATGGTAGAAACCACCCTTTACATATTAGCTCTTGATTAATAATGCTGTTGCTCTCCCCTTGCATCATATCATCACGGCTAAGCCTGCAATAGAGAGCTGTAATCTTTTTTGACTGTCTGTTCAAAATAAACTCCTTCCCGACAGTCGGATATGATTTTTGTAGTGTTTCCATTTTACCATATCTGCCGCCTTGCTTCAACGCTTTAAAGTGTAAATTTGAAACTTTTTACATTTCCGTGCTTAATATCCGATTGACTTTGGTTATCATATCTTCCTTTTGTTCCCTGTCGAAGTGGGTGCAGACAACATAATAAATACCGTCCATCTCCTTTACAAAATCTAAATTTTTTGGTTTTGATATTTGTTCAAAAAAAGCAAGGCGTTTTTCCTTTGGTAATTCTGCAAGCATATCGTAAATATTGTCGATTGCTTTTCGGATAGCAGCATCTTCGGTAAAATCCTCTTTAATTGTTTTGTCTATATAACTGTTCATCTGCAATAATCCTCCTATAAAGAATAGGGTGAGAAAAACTATCCCTCACCCTATAGCCTGTGGGAAAGCTGATTTTCCCCTCTATTTTTTAAATTCTTTTAACTTTTTACGCAGGTGGTCTAACCGTGCATAGATAGCTCCGGTGGTTAAGTGAACAACAGGAGCAATTTCTTTTGTGGAATAGCCTTGCATTTTCAGTAAAACAATCTGTAAAGTACGCCTGTCCACTTTAAGCAATACCTGATACAGATTTTCATTCTCGATTTCATCCAGTAAATCCTCAACAGTCGTTACTTCGGCTGCCCGTTCCCTGTCCGCCATGCCCTCAAGGTATTCCCCGAAGTCGCTTGACCAATGGTAAAACCGCCTGTTGGAATTAAAGTCTGCTCTGTCATCAGTGCGAATTTGCTCAATCGTAGCTTCATCAACTCCATGTTCCCGCAATACTTTTTCCTCGGCTTCTTTCCAGATACGCCATTTCCTGTCCTCACGCCCGTTGTTATATGCCATTCTTTTTTCCTCCAATCAATCTGAATTTCTAAAAACGTAAAAATTCAGATTGAAAGGCGGAGAACGACACTTAACACCAATAATAGCCCTGTGGCACTTTCCAACAAAAAACGACAAAAGAAAAACCGCAAAGGTTCTGTGACCTCTACGGTTATAAGTAATAATAGTTCTGTTATATAGAGATTGTACTTCTGCTTTCAAGGTGAGAAATACTGTTGCACTGGCAGAAATTTTTTTAACTGGTTTTCTGCCTTTCTCTGATGTGCTATGTATAAATAAATTTTGTTTTGTATAAGCTGACAGATAACTGCCCGAAAAAAGAACATAAAAAATCTCCCCAAACTTTAAAACAGGTCTTGGGAGTGTCTGTTAAGTCTTTTCGGGCATAGCAATACCGCCCACCACACGCCGTTTTTTTATATGGTGGGCGTTCGCCTTAAAATTCTTATAAAATAAAACAAAGCCAATGAACTGTGGTTGCTCACTTGTTCATCGGCTCTGCGTCTTAGCGTCTGGCTCTTTGATAACTTTAGATTTAGATAATGTGGCTTTGATTGCTCCTTTGGCATGAATACGAACAACGCTAACTTCATCGTGTGTTGCCATATAATCCAGTTTTTCTAAATAAGGTCGTACAAACTCTGGCTTTCTTTTTCCTAATACCCGAAACATTTCTGGTGCTTCTATTCGGACTCTTTCATTTTCATCGTTAAGAAGTTCTGCAAATATCGGCAAACAATCTTCATACACCGATGGTGTATTTGTTGCAATGTTTTCAGAAGCCCATATAAAACTCAACCGTACATTAGGGCTTTTATCTTCTGCCAAGATAAATAGTTCCTTAAAATAAGGGGCAACAAGTTGGTAATCAGCTCTGCCAATTCGTCCTAAAGCATTAGCGGTACGCTCTCTTAATAAATCATTTTCCGAAACGATGAAAGTAGCAATTTCTTTTGTATATGGTGCGATTTCCTGCGGATATATCAATCCCATTTCTCCCAAAAGCCACATCGCTTTAGCTGTTATTTTGGGAGATTGATTTTCAAGCAAAGAAGCTACATAGGGGATATTTTGTTTCCATAAGGTCTTTTCCTTTGTAAGTTGACCGAGTTCACGATATAACTTTTCATCCATAAGTATCATTTTTCCCTTTCGTGTTTATTTGTCCTTGACGGAACAATAGATAAAAATATAGCAATTATGCACAATGTAATAATAAATGTATGGAATAGCCGATAAACTGTGAGATGCTTCACAAATTCATCAGCTCTGTGTCTTTGCATCTGGCTCTCTGATGATTATATTCAATTTTATATTCAAGAATTTCCATGAATAAAATGAAAATCACAACAATCCGCACCTCCACCAAGTGTTCCCATGCGTTTAAATTTAATCTTAGGTTCATATCCCGAAAAAGCGGTTACATCACTCTGACAAAAAAGCGTACAAAGTTCTGGACAAGAATATTTTTCGCACATATTTTTATAAATGCAGCGGGTTATATTAAAATGGACTTCTTTCTTATCATGTCTTTTCCATTCTACCGTAAAGCCCTCTGTCGGGTACTTTTTTCCCATATGTGACTTGGCAAACATTTTGAACAAGCCGTATGTGAAAGGCACTTTTGTAAGTTTGGCATTTTCTTCTGCCACGCTGCGTGCATTGTGCTGTATTTCCCTATGGGTAAACATAAGTGCCTGCTCTTTGGTAAAACCATTTTCAATAAGAGTTATGTAAATACCTATTGTTGGTAACAGCCTTTTGAAAATATGCTTATTCATCTCTTGGTTTTCAGATTTCGTTTCTTGCCCGCATAGGTTCATATATTTTTCACACATTAAAACATAAAGCTGTTTTCCTTTTTCGTTCCCATATTTCTCGGTTAAATCATCATATAGAAAGCTAAAAGCTGTTTTTTTATAGTCCATATCCTTATCTCCGTTTCATGCAATAACTTATCTATCTATACCATTTTTATCTATAATGGTTATTTGCAGGTGTTTCGCTTTAATCAACATTTCTTGCTTACATTTTGGACAATAAAGTGGAAAATTCAGCAGGACAGTATCTTTTCTGATTTGATTACGGGTTTTATTTCCGCAAACAGGGCAGCGCACCCATTCTGTGTTTTTCATTTGACCACCTCTCTATCTTAGGACAGAAGATTATGAACTGCCCTATAAATAAAAGGAATATACATACAAAGCAAAGTCAGCCGTTCCCATATTCCCTCATATTTCAGCATCGTATTTTGAAACTGCTCTTTATCTCCCATGATAAAGCAGATAAAGAAAACTAATGCTAAGATAAAGGAGATAATCGACACAACACCAAAAATAAAATCATTCTGCTTAAATGCCAAAATTCCATTTAACAAAGGGAAAAACAAAAATATCACAAATCCGACTGCCGCACTTATTCCGTGTATCTTTGAAGCGGCAGTAACTATATTTTTGCTTTCATTTACACTGAAAAATCCAGAAATAAGCCCTGCTCCAATAGCAAAAATGCCAATCGAAAGAAGCACAAAAACTGCTAAAACAGGAAACCTTACTCTTATTGATAGGAAATAGACAATTGCTGTAAATGTAAGGAAACCTCCAAGCCAGATAAGCCATAAATTATAAATAAGCCGGACAGGACTTTGGGGATTTCCTAAAGCGCTCATGACCATTATTTTCCCGTTATATTCAGCATAAAATCGTTCCAGTACCCACGGGATAAAAAACTCCCCTATGATGGTAAATAACAAAATAATATTCAATAACCAATTGTCTATTATGTTTCTCATTTCATGATTCCTTTAATACTTTGCTATATTTCCTTGAAAGTTGTGTGCTTTTTCCAACAGAGGTCCCTTTGCCCCCATTGTAAAAGTAATATCGCTGCTGCGGATAGATAAAAGTTCCATTCCAGGCTGTAATTTCAAAACTTCCAAAGTGCTCTGCGGCAATTTTATAACTCCGTTGCCGTCAATACCTAACCAAGCATATTTACGCCCTTTATATTGAATAAACTCACCCTCTGAAAGCAGACAATCTCTTAATGCAGGGTAATCCTCTAAAATATGTTTTAACTTTGAACCTGACAGAAGCGGGTAAGTCGTAACACAAAACCCTCCCGTTATTTTGCTTCCTGTGAAAATAATAACCTTATCGTCCCGTGTAGCATCATATTCAGACAATGCCTGCGGAGGAATATGTATTGTTAAATCGTCCCTCATAACAGAAAATCCAAATACGAATTTACCTCCTTTGTTAAGTTGTGGCATAAAAACCTCCTTTGTCGCTCTTCCATTTTTAATTTGGATATGGTATGATAGTAATATCTATAAGAACTACTTTATATATAAAGTACTACAAATACAAAGAAATGTCAAGGAGGAAAACAAATGTTATCAAAGCCTGCCACAATGCTTTTAGGTCTGATTTACGAAAAACCGCTTAACGCATATGAAATAATCAAACTCTTAAACTATATGAATGTAAAATGGTGGTTTAATATTGCTGATTCAACCGTATATTCTACTTTGAAAACCCTTGAAAAAAAGGAATATATAACAGGCGCAACTGAAAAAGTTGGAAATATGCCAGACCGTACCGTTTATAGTCTTTCTGATAAGGGGAAAGATGAGTTTATAGCTACACTACGTGCATCCATCCTGCAATTCAATTATGATACAAACATTTTTTCTATTGCTGCTTTTTTCCTAAATAGTTTCCCTCCTTATGAACAGCGGGAACTTTTGCAAAAACGCCTTAATATTTTACAAAAATATCGTGATGGAATTGAAAAGCAAGTCAATCCCTTGTGGGAAAGTGAAGTTTCTGCCATACATTCAGCGAATGTAAAACGGATGATTGATTTAGTAGACGCTGAAATAACTGGAACAAACCGCCTGCTTGAAAGCTGCAATACCAACACATAACACAAATCCATGAAATGGATAATAGACTGTGAGGGAAATCTATGACAACAAACAACATCCGTTACTTATACAGTACAGAAACAGGCATTGAACTGATTTTCTGCGAGAACTCAACCATATCCTATCCATTACATAACCATATTTCCGTGCTGACAATCGGCATTATACTGGATGGCAATGTTATCCTTACCACAAATCAAGAAACAAAGGTTTATAAACAAAATGAAACTTTCGCCATATCCCCATATGTGCCGCATAGCATTGGGGCGTATGACAGCTATACCCTGCTCAGTCTGTGCATTGATAAAGATGTAATAAATAACATAGACATTTCCACCATACAAAAACGCATTACGCTTCTTCTAACGCAGGCTTTGGATATAGGAAAAATCAATCAGTATCAGATATTACAGCTATTAAACCGTCTGGATAAAATTGCGGGTTCTTCCGAATGGCAGTTAAAAAAGCACGCCCCATACATCCACAACTTAAAAAAGCAGTTGGAATTATACCCAGAATGCAAACTTACTGTCGATGAAATGGCACAAAACGCTTTCATCAGCAAATACCACTTTATCAGAAGTTTTAAGGCAGAGGTCGGGCTTACACCGCATCAGTTCCAAATACAGAACCGCATCCGCAAAGCACAACGCTTAATCCACAAAACCGAAACAATAACAGAAGTAGCCTTGACCACGGGTTTCTGTGACCAAAGCCACTTCATAAAGCAATTTGAAAAATATATAGGATTGCCACCATTAACGTATAAATCATCCTCTGGCACTATCTGACCAGAGGAAATTGATTAGCAGAGGGCAGGCATAAATTTTGCAAACAGGTAAAGTCCATTATCCCCTGCAATGACTTCATGCGGTACTCCTATGGGGAAAATAGATATTACGCCTGTTTCATAAGGCAACGTGACGCCATCGTTTACACATTCTCCCACACCAGAGATTACCTCATGGGTTTCCAGTTGTTTCTCGTGGATATGACTGCCAATCCTTTTATTGGGGGCTATCCTTACTAGATGATAGCTGAACTGTCCTCCTGTCTTTTCGGATGTGATGATATGCTTTAGCTCCACACCCTCAAATGTAGGATGCTTAGACCACGGAATTGCATGAAAGGCAACCTCTGTATCTGGCAAAAGCAGCTTACCCTCTCCATCAAATTTTTCAAACAGATTCTTATCATCCATTTCCAACACTTCCTTTCAGATTTTATTGGCATTGTTCCTGCCTGCTTACATTCTATCAAAAAGCATAAAATTTGAATTGTAAAAAATTGCGGAATGAAAAACAGAGCCGACGAGCGACGAGACATTTCTCACTTGCTCATTGGCTTCGTTTTCTTTCAATAGGGTCTTAGGGCAAAAAACCCTAACAAGCGAATTTGGATAACCAAATTCAGTGCTTGGTAAGACATAATCTATCGTAGCTATCTTTAATAGCTTGGCAACCATTGTATACATTTAATTTGCTTTATATGGTCAAATATATTCTGCATCTTCTATTTAACTACCTGTTTCAACTATTTAAAAGTGTGCAGTTTACTATTATTGACTTTGAATAGAAAATCGGATATAATATAGTAAAGTACCCTATTGATAATTAAAATCAGGGGCAGTTAAGTAGAGGTGAAAAATGCTTCAAAAAAATAATATTGAAATTTTGCGAAAGCTGTTTAGCCAGCACAATTACATTATGACTACCGCTGAACTGACAGCTTCAAAGCTATATTACGCAGATATAAAATTGCTTTTAGATGAAGGTCTGATTGAAAGGGTAAGGCGGGGCTACTATCATTGGATTGAAGACTCTGGAGAAAGCGAAATTGTAATTATCAATCGTCTGTTCCCCGACGCAGTCCTTTGTATGGAAACAGCTCTTTTCTACTACAGATACAGCGACCGAAATCCTGCTGAGTGGAATTTTGCAATTGACAAAAATGTTTCAAGATTGCGTACTAAAATTGATTATCCATTTATTAAGGCATATCGTGTTGAACCTGCATTGGTTACACTTGGAGAAGCCAGCGGAAAAATTGATTCTATTGATGTCCGTATTTATGACCGTGACCGTACCATTTGTGATGTATTGCGGAATATGAACAAGATGGATAAGGAAATTTTTAATAAGGCAATACAGGGGTATGTAAAAGACCCAAAGAAAAATGTCCCTAACCTAATGAGTTATGCCAAAGTGCTACGAGTGCAAAAGAGAGTGAAAGAATTGATTGGAGTGTGGTTGTAATGGCAGATAAGGCGGCTTCTATCCTTGCAAAACTTAAAAACAAAGCAAAGGCATCAGGTATCAGTTATCAGCAGTGCTTACAGCTTTTTGTACAAGAAGAATTCCTACGCAAACTTTCAAAATCTGGATATGAGGATAATCTCATTCTTAAGGGTGGTCTGTTTATTTACACCCTTACCAATTTTGAGAGCCGAGCTACGATTGATGTGGACTTTCTGCTTCGAGCAGCTTCTAATTCGATTGAAGATGTAAAGGTGCTTATAGGGCAGATTATCAATACGCCTACGGGCAATGATTATATTGCTATGACTGCTAAAGGGTTTGAGGAAATTTCACCGCAGAGAAAATATCACGGCATTAGTGTACAGATTATTGCTCAGATAAAAAATGTTCGTGTTTCATTTAATGTGGATATAGGTGTGGGTGATATCATTGTGCCTTGTGCTGAGGAACGGGCAATTAACACACAACTTCCCGACTTTGAAGCTCCTATTATCAAAACTTACTCTCTCGAAAGCACTATCGCAGAAAAATTCGATGCAATCCTGCAACGATTTGAGTTGACAGGCAGAATGAAAGATTTTTACGACATCTATTATTTGGCAAAGGCTTTTGATTTTGATGGAGCAAGATTACAGACAGCAATTTTTGAAACCTTACAGCGGCGTGGCACTCCTTATGACAAAGATAGCTTCAAACGGATTGTTGCCCTCACCGAAGATGAGGATATGCAGAAACGATGGAAATATTTCTTGAAAAATATTAAATATGATACGCTTGAGTTTTCAGTTGTAATTGATGAAATACAAAAATTCCTTGAACCTGTGTTTGAGGCGATAGTGAATGAAGATGAATGGCAACAACAGTGGAACTTCATTATGAAATGGAATAAAAATGAAAGGAGTCTTAATTTATGAGTATTGTACTTACCGTTGAACAGCGTGAGCAAGCAGGTTCTGACTCCTATAACAGATTCGAATATCAAGTCCATTGGATTGTGTGCCATATAATAGGTAAACTTCAAGATGATGCAGAGTGTATTGTCTTTTGTGAATTTCACGATGATATGGCAGAGTTTTCTCCCGATAATCAGCAGTATCAATTTTATCAAATAAAAACAAAGGAAGACCCATCTGATTGGACAATTGCAGAAATGTCTAAACGTGAGAAAAAGAAAAGTGGTGGCTATAAAAAGTCTTTTTTAGGATTTATTTTCTACAATTATCTAACTTTTAGCACAGAGTGTTCACATTGCCATTTTGTATCAAACAATGATTTTGATAAGGATGTTTTATCGTGGCAGGCAGTTATTGAAGACGGCAAGAAGTTACAAGTAGAAGACATCGCACTATATCAAAAAATCAAAGACAGAATAAAAGATGAATTTATCAATGATATGCCAAGCAATTTCGATTCTGTATTTGATACATTTATACAAAATACTTTTGTTCATAAATCCGATTTGCAATTAGCGGCATATGAAAATCAAACTAAGGGAGAATTTTTCAATCACTTAGCCGATAAAAATATTCCGACCAATACAGCAAATCTTATTTTCCAACAATTGATAAATGATGTGAGAAAAAAGAGTAAAGAAAAAATTAAAGTACCTATTAGTATGAAACGCTTAGTTGAGAAAAAAGGAGTCGATGTTGCTCAAATAGGCAGAAAAATTGATGGTAATATAAAAAACAGCGGCAATTATGATGAATTTCACCAGTATTTGTTAAATCAGTCGTTAACGAAAAAAGATATTCATCGGATTGAAGCTGCAAAAACACTTCACGATGCGAGATGGCTTGATGTTAATGATGTAAAATACCAAAAGATTGTGGTAGTGTTGCGACAAGTGATTTCTACATATTTTGCAACATCAGATACAGTCGGATTTGATGTTGAATTGAAAAAATTGTGTAGTCAAGAACTAAAGAAGAATAATCTGTTATCAGAATCACTTGATAAATCGTTAGTTGAGGTATTGTATTATGAGCAAAAATATAGTAGAAACAATTAAACAAGAGCAAAAGTATAAGATGCTAATTAGAAATTTACGAAAGCAACAGGAGGACAAAAATAGTGAAAAGGCTAACGATAAAGAAACTGATAGTAATCAGTCAAAGTGAGTCTCGCTCGTTAGAGGTTCCTTTTGAAAATGGACTTAATATTATTTTAGGTGGAAATAAAACAGGAAAATCTTCAATTATTAAAAGTATATTTACGACCTTAGGGTGTGAATGTAAAAGCGTTGAAGCTGATTGGAAAAAACTTATTTCTTCTTATTTGTTGTTTTTCAATTATGGTGAAAAACAATTATGTATTGTTCGTCAAGGAAAGAAATTTCAGATTTTTGAATATTCTGGCGATGCCTGTTCTTGTGTTATAGAAACGGAAGCATTTCACGAATACAGCAATTGCTTAATGGATATTTTAGAAATCAATATGCCTTGCATTTCTAAAGACGGAAAACAATTCAATGTTACACCACCGTTACTATTTAGGTTTCAGTATATTGACCAAGATGACGGATGGAGCAAAATAGCAGATTCCTTTAATAATGTTGGATACATTAAGGATTGGAAACCAAATACAAATAAATATGTTTGTGGATACCTTGATGATACTTATTACAAGCTTCAAGCACAAAAAGCAGAACAAACACTTATAAAAGATGACAAGAAAAAAGAATTAAATTACAATCAAAACTTCGTTTCTCGTATATCATCTACATTAATGCAAATAGAGGATATGCAATCCGTTGATGAAGTTACAACAAATATTGAGTCTTTGCTTGCAAAAACGGAAGAATTAAGAAAAGTGCAATTTTCTTACAATGCAGAGATGACAGTTTTAGAAAATGATATATATGTTAATCAACATAAATTGCATACAGTAGAACATAGTCTTGTGGAAACCCAAAAAGACATTGAGTACGCAATGAGCCAAGGCGATGAGTTGGTTTGCCCAATTTGTGGTACTATTTATTCCAATGGGTTAGATAATCAATTAAACATAACGTCTGACTATGCTCATTGCGAAAAACTTATTGAAGAATTAAAAAATAGTATATCTGTTTTTATAGGAAAATTAGAGGAACTTAAAGAAAAGAATAAAGCTGTTTCTTTAGAAATTCAGTCGAATGAGCAGCAAATAAAAAATTCTCAGGAGCTTTTATCCTATTCTTCATTTTATAAGAATAAAGGGCAATATGAAATATATGAATCTTGTAAAACGCAGTTAGAGGCCATTCAAAGAGAAATCGATTCCTATGTTTCAAAAATTGCACTTATTGACGAGAAGATAAATGAACAGAAATCAAAAGAGCGTTCCAAAAATATACGCGAGGACATAGAAGGCTATTGTCGTACATTGGCAGATGCAATAAATCTTCCAAAGACTTTTATACAACTGAGAGATTTTGTTCAAATAATAAATCGTACGGGCAGTGAAACTCCACGCTTGGTTTATATGTACCAATCCGCATTATATCTTTATAACTTAAGAAGAGCATACAGTCCATTTAATTTCTATGTAGTTGATACCCCTAATCAACAAGGACAGGATGCCAATAACTTGGAAAGTATCTTCAAATCATTAGAACTGTTTTTATCTGATGAGGGGCAGGTTATTGTTGGAACGGAACGAGAAACAGGACTTGAAGAAAAAGCTGGCAATGTAATTCAATTATCTGAAAAACGCAGATGCTTAAATGATTTCAATTATAGTACGCACCTTGAGTTGTTGGAAAAATTACAAAAAGTCGCAATTGAGTGGGTTGCTATAAATCATAAAGCCAAAACCAATGAATGATTACTTTAAGAACATTCCTAAAAATTTCGATTTAAAAAATGAGCCGCATATTCTTGCTACCACAAGAGTAAGCGGCTCATTATATCACATAGTATTTACTTGCAGGTTAACTCATTCAAAACGATTTCTTCAGCTTGCTGCCTAATACAATTCATTTTTCCAACCCATTCCATTGGACTATCAGCCTTCAGCTGTTCAGTAATACCTTGTGTTGTTTTTAACTGTTTTACAATCCGACAAAAACGCTCCCGTGCTTGTTTGTCAATCTCTGAAAGATATTTATTAAGTGCTCCGCTTGTAAGTAAATTGATATAAGTCAATCTGCGGTGTTCTTGTAAAAAACGCAAGTGTAGTTCACCATAAACACCAATATCATTTTCTTCACTCTTAGAAAGTGTAAGATTTGTAATGAGATAATCGCTTTGTTTGCTATAAGTACCACCTAACTGTTCGAATAAAGATTTCATTGTAGTTTCCTCCGATATATTTAGTTTTCCTACAAATTCATCATATCCAACCGTCACTACAAATACTTATAAATGCCGCAAGGGACACTTCCTTATGTGAAGTGTTCCTTGGGAGCTTTTTTATTGGTAGCGCACCGTTTGCGCAAGCGAGGCGCAGACATGCCGCCGCTGTCTGTTGTATAATTGCTGTAATCTAAGCCAAGATCTGTGGGGGTATGGTATGGAACAGAAAGCGAGCGAAATTCAGAAGCAACGGATTAAAGAAATAGAATCTGCTGCGGATCGCCTTGTGGGAAAATGCAAAATAATGTTTGTTTCCTCTGTCAATGAAAATGGGTACCCAAGGACTTGCTGTGTGAGCAAGTTAAAGGATGCGGGATTCAGGGATTTAGTATTCGTAACATCAAAAAGAAGCGAAAAGCAAGGTAAGGCCAAACATTTTGAGGCCAATTCAAAGGCAAGCATCTGCTTTCAGGACGGAGGGGATTCATTAACCCTTGTGGGCGAGGTGAATTTCATAACCGATAGAGCAGAAATGCAAAATTTATGGAATGAAAGCGATAAAACTTTTTTCCCAAAAGGAATTGACGACCCCAAAATAAGGTTTGTTCACTTTCATACTTTGGAGGCAACTTTCTGGATTAATCATAAGTTCAGAACAGTAAAGTATAAATGAATTGCAAAACGGCAACGCCTATGCCGTTTTGCAGCGGAGCAGGAGGGCTGTTCACAGATAATTAACGTTTTTACGGTTTCCGCTGTGGTATGATATCGCGGAATACAGAAAGGATGAAATTGGTACGCGTATGAATGGAATAAAGAAAAAAATCCTGTATATTTGCGCAGCCCTGCTTTCCTGCGCCTTTGTGTGCATGGCAGGATGCTCTATGCCGGAGCAGCAGATTGCCACATTTTTTGTTCAGACTGAGCAGACACCGGAAGCCGGCAATGCTGCGCAGCCCAGCCCTTCCCCCGCCCAGACCGTGCAAACGCCGGAGTCTGCCGCCCCTGAGCTGGAATCTCCTTTACCCCTGCCGGAACCCTACCAAGCAGTGGTCGCCCAGTATGCCGACGCAATGAACCACGGCTATTATGCCTCGCTGGGGGTTGAAGAACGGGACAAAGCCTTTGGAGAAGATGTGGCTTCCGAATGGCGGATCATCCAAAAGCCGGCATATTATGCGCTGTATGACTTTGACGACAACGGGACGGACGAACTGCTCATCGGCACATTGATGGATGGAATCCCCACCTTTTATGACATACGTTCCATTGCGGGCGATGAAGCAGTGCAGCTGTTTGACGCAAGCTTTGGGTACCGCACGAACTTTGACGTATACGCGGACGGAACGATCAAGGTGACATGGAGCTCCAGCGCCTTTGAATCCGGGTTTGATTATTATAAGGTAAGCGGCGCGGAAGCTGTGCTGCTTTCCTCCCAGAAAACCATGGCTGACATCGAAAATGCAGATGCCCTGCAGTACTTCAAGGACGGTGCTGAAATCAGCGAAGAGGAATACTTCGCACTCGATTCAAGCTATGATGCGCTTGGGCCCCAGCCCCTTAACTGGGTTTGTGTGACGGAATGAACGCATGCGGCTCCGCAATTGGCGGCAGGCTGGTGCATAAGGCAAACCGTTTGAACGGCAAAAGCGGCTTTCCTGCCCGGGCGAGCCGCTTTTTTGATCGATTCAGGCCGCGGAAGCACGCGCCGTTGACAGCCGCCCGGCCGGTACCTATAATAAATGCGGATTTATGTCATATGGGGCTTTGTTTCCCGATGGATTGGAGGAATCAGAATATGAAGCCGCACAGCAGATTTAATGCGGCGCGAAGGGCGCTGCTCTTTTGGTGCCTGTTCATCGGCATCGGCGCTGTGGCAGGCGCTGTGGGGATGCTCGCTGCACCGGACGGCAGCGCGCTGGGAATGGAGGGCTTGCTTCCTTATTTTCAGGTGCTTCCGCTGGCGGAATATCTGTACCAGGATTTCGTTTTTCCCGGCATTGCGCTTTTATGTGTAAACGGAATTCCCAACCTGATTGCGGCAGCGCTGCTTTTCAGGCACAAAAAGGCGGGGATTATCTTGGGCGGGATTTTCGGCCTGACGCTGATGGCGTGGATCACAATACAATTCGTCATCTTCCCTGCAAATTTCATGTCCACAACCTATTTCATTTTTGGCTTTTTGCAGGCCGCTGCCGGGCTTGCCGCATGGATTTTCTACAAGCAGGAGCGATTTCTTGCACAAACGGATTTCCTTCCGCACGCAGGAACGGATCACAGCCGGCTGGTTGTTTACTTCTCCCGCATGGGTTACACGAAAAAGGCTGCGCTGGAGGAAGCACGCCGCACCGGCGCGGATGTTTACGAGGTGCGCTCCACCGAACGCACCGAAGGAACGCTCGGCTTCTGGTGGTGCGGGCGGTTCGGCATGCATCGGTGGGATATGCCCATTGCGCCGCTTTGCATCGACCTTTCCTCCTACCGCCATGTAACAGTCTGTTCCCCCATCTGGGTGTTCCATCTTTCGGCACCCATGCGCAGCTTCTGCCGGGCGGCTGCCGGCAAAATCCGGGAAGCGGATTATATCCTCGTTCATTATCAAAGGTGCGGTTATAAAAATGCCGCTCAGGAAATGGATGCCCTGCTCGGGCTTTGCGGGACAAGGGTTGAGAGCATTTGCTGCCGGCAGGGCACCCCGCTGCGCCAAACTACCTTTTACACAGCGCAGGAAACCGAACCGAAGGCTTGCTGAGTTCCGTCCGCTTTCAGCAAACGAATGGCAAGAAACGTCGAGCGATTTCTTTTCTGATTTCGTAACATATCCGTTATAAGGCGGTAAGAGGATGAAAGCATGAACGAGCAGGTCTTGGCTGTCCAGCGGATGCAGGACTATATTGAATCGCATATCGAGGAGGAAATCACAATGGCAGGCCTGTCATTGGCCTCGATGTTTTCTCCCTGGCATTCCTACCGGCTGTTCCGGCAGTATACCGGGCTGACCCCGGCGGAATACATCCGGCGGCTGCGGTTGTCCCAATCGGCCCTCCGGCTGAAAAACGAAAATTGCCGCGTGAGCGACGTAGCCTACGCGCTCGGGTTTGGCAGTGTGGATGGCTATCAGCGTGCGTTTTTCAAGGAATTCGGCCGCAATCCGGGGGCATATGCCAAAGATCCCGCTCCCATCTCGCTCTTTATCCCTTACGGTGTAAAATTCAGAGAACTCAGAAAGGAACCACACAACATGGAACAAGTGCAAAGCGTATTCATTCAAATGATTCGAAAACCGGAACGCAAGGTGATTCTCAAGCGGGGCGTCAGTGCGGAAGGATACTTTCCTTATTGTGAGGAAGTCGGCTGCGACGTTTGGGGGCTCCTGAGCAGCATGGATTCCCTCTCCGGGGAACCAGTATGCCTGTGGCTGCCCGCGCGGTACAAAAAGCCCAATACCTCCACTTATGTGCAGGGTGTTGAAACGGCGCCGGATTATGCGGGCACCGTGCCGGAAGGCTTTGATGTAATCACCCTTCCCGCAGCGGATTACCTGATGTTCCAGGGCGAACCCTTCCGGGAGGAAGACTACTGTGAGGCGATTGCTGCGGTGCAACACGCCATGGATCGCTATGATCCGGCAGTCATCGGCTGTGAATGGGACGATGAAAGCCCGCGCATTCAGCTTGAGCCTCGCGGGGAACGCGGCTATATTGAATTGCGTGCCGTAAAGCCGAGGTCCGGCCGATGAGCGAGCAAACGGACATCCCACAGCAAAGCGGCTGGAGAAAGCGTGCGCTCCTCTTCCTCACCAGCCAATGTATCACGCTGTTCGGTTCCACGCTGGTTCAGATGGCCATCATCTGGTATGTCACGCTGCAAACTTCCTCCGGCGCATGGGTGGCCGCCTTCACGGCCTGCTCTTACCTGCCGCAATTCCTGATTTCCTTCATGGGCGGCGTTTGGGCAGACCGTTTCAGCCGCAAGGCGCTGATCCTTGGCGCCGATGCTGCAATCGCGATGGTCACGCTCGCCATGATGCTGACGATGCCGCATATCACCGCGGAACCAGCCCTGCTTTCCGCCCTGCTGGCCATGTCGGTTCTCCGCTCTCTCGGGGCGGGCATTCAGACTCCCGCAGTTCACGCGGTGCTGCCCCAACTCGTGCCGGAGCAACAGCTCATGCGCTTTAACGGGATCAATGCCACCATGCAGTCCCTCGTTCAGTTTGCCGCCCCCGCGGCCGCCGGCGCGCTGCTTTCGGTAAGCACGCTGCGCTCCACCCTTCTCGTGGATGTTCTGACGGCTGCGCTGGGGGTCGGCCTCGTTTGCTGCATCCCGCTCCCAAAGCAGCAAAAGCGAACGGAAAAAGCATCCGTTTTTTCCGATATAAAGCAGGGCATGCGGTATGCTTTTTCGGACCGGTTTCTCGGCAGGCTGCTGCTCGTATACGGTCTCTTTATCTTCCTGTGCGTCCCCGCTGGATTTCTGGCCCAACTGCTGGTTAGCCGCGTTTATGGCGACACGTATTGGCACCTGACCGCCGTAGAGCTTTTCGGTTTTGCAGGGATGGCGCTGGGCGGCCTGCTGATGGGGTTCTGGGGCGGTTTTCGGAACCGGGGGAAAACCCTTCTCGCCGGGCTTGCCGCCTTTGGCGCGCTGGCCATTGGCATGGGGGTTTCCCGGAACTTCATTTTCTATCTCAGCCTGATGCTCCTCTATGGCGTTGCGCTCACCACAGTGCAAACCGCAACGACCACACTCATTCAGGAGCGTGCGGAGACCGCCGTACAGGGCCGCGTTTTTGGCCTGATGGGATCCATATACAGCGGGTTCCTTCCCATTGGTATGGCGGTGTTTGGCCCCCTTTCGGATTACATCCCCCTGCAATGGCTCATGGCAGGCTCCGGCGCGGCACTGATCCTGATCGCCTTTGGCCTGCGGATGGATGGCATGGCACTTGCAGGAAAGGCAGGTTCAGCTTCAGCTGCCCCGCGGGAATGACAGCATTCCTCCTCTCCGGCAGTATTTCTGCCGGATATGTTTGTTCTTGCCCAATTGGCCTGCGCAGCCCTTGCAATCTACTTTTCGGTATGATATGATACCGAAAAGTAGATGTCTATATATGTAGAGGAATTAACGCATGGCTGTGTCTCTTTTACTCACGGGGTTCCCTGGAAGCATGGATCGCGGCTGGCTGGGATGGAGCACGGTCGTGCTTTTAAAGCAAGGCAAAAAAAACATCCTGTTTGATACGGGAAATTATAACGACCGTGCGCAGCTGATTGACAGGCTGCAGCAGCACCGTTTAACGCCGCAGGACATAGACCAGGTCGTACTGAGCCATTTGCATTTTGACCATGTCATGAATATAGATTTGTTCCGTAACGCAGAAATTTTTGCCGGCGCGCAGGAGCGCGAGCAGACCGAAGATCTCGCAACACCACAGCTCTATTTGGAGCGTTTGAGCAAATCCCACCAAGTCAATTGGATTCATCAGGAAACGGCGCTTTGCGCGTCCGTAACGTTACTCCCGACGCCGGGTCATACGCCCGGATCGATTTCGCTGCTATTTCAGGATCAACAAAAAAGCATAATTTTGTGCGGAGACGCAGTAAAAAGCCGAAGGGAATACAATGGCTGCCGGAATACCCCCTCCGTAACGGCTTGGGCAAATCGGGCGGATTGGATCGTCCCCGGGCACGATAAACCCTTTACAAGGGAAGGCGTGTACTGCAATGCCCCAGCGCAGAACAGGATACAGGCCGACTTGGAAACACCGTGCACCATTGTATTCGACAGCGAAAAAAGGAATGGGAGTGAGGTATTATGAGCCAACCGGTAAAAATTGACAGAAACAGCTATACGCCGATCTACATTCAGATTCGGGAAGATCTGAAGCGCCTGATCGAAGAAGAAAAGGCGCACCGCGAGCAATTTTACAGCGATGAAGAGCTGGTGCAGATGTATGGCGTGAACCGGCTCACGGTAAGGCGCGCTGTGGAAAAGCTGGTTGACGAGGGCTATCTTTACCGCGTTCGCGGCGTAGGCACTTTTATGAGTTCGCCCAAAATCAATATGCCTGCCGCAGGCGGAACGAACCTGAACAGCTTTGAAGAACAGTGCCGGAAAGCCGGAAAGGTCTGCGTTGTAAAGGTAACGGAAATGAAGCTTGTGCAAGCGCCACCCGCCGTGCAGGCCGTCCTGCAGCGCGATGAGGTGTGTTATTTGGAACGGTTGCGCTATGTTGACCAGATCCCTATGGTGTTGGACAAATTCTACTTTCCGGCAGAGGTGATGGCCGGCATCAGCAAAGAAGCCTGCTGCCACCTAAAAATGCCCGAAATTCTGAATAAGGCCACAGGGATCGTTCCGTCGTACGCGGTCATGGAGGCGGAAGCGGTTCTTGCGACCCATGAAGATGGAGAAAAGCTTCAAATATCCGTACAGGATCCGCTCCTTTTGCGCAAAATGCGAATTTATCTTAAGGATGATTCCACTGCCGTGGTGGGCAAAACGCTGAACCGCGGGGATCTGTTCCGCCTAATTGTGCGGGTTAGCTATTAAACATGCAGTGGAAAGTTCAAGTATAAGGCAAAGGAGAAGAAGCATGAAGGCGTATCGATTCGGAATTATCACCAGCCATATGAGCGAAGGGTTCCTGGCTGAAAAAGAGCAGGTTACCGTTGAAACCCCCTGGGGGGCTGCAACCGTATACTGCGGAAAATTGGAGGGGATCCCCTGCGCGGTGCTGCTGCGCTACGGCGACAAATCCACGGTAGCCTCCCATCGGATCAGCTTCCGCGCAAACCTTTGGGCGCTTAAAACGCTCGGCGTAGAGCATCTCATCACCCAAAACGCAATCGGCTCCGTAAATCCGGATATCCGGCCGGGCGATTTTGTAATCCCGGACGATTTTATTGATTTCACCAAACACCGAGAGCTGAGCTTTTTTGAAGAAGAGGAATGCTGGGTGCGCGTGGATATGACCGACCCGTTCTGCCCTGCGCTGCGGCAAAAGCTTATTTCGGCTGCAAAGGAGATTGGCGTGAACCCCAGGGAACGCGGCGTGTTCATCTGCACCGAAGGGCCGCGGTTTGAAACGCCGGCCGAAGTCCGTTTTTACCGGAGCATCGGCGGAGACATTATCGGCACGCCGATGGTTCCGGAGGCCGTGCTGGCAAGGGAAGCGGGCATCTGCTATGCATCCGTTTCCATCGTCATCAACATGGCAACCGGAATGGCTCCCGCCGTGGTGCACAGCGGCGATGAAGGGATCATCAATTATTATGCGCGTACCGGGCTTGAAGAAAAGGTGGAGCAGATTTTTCGGCTCGTTGCAAAAAGCCTGGATACGCCGCGTACCTGCCACTGTGCACAGGCGCTCGAGGAAGGGATTCACGGTACTCCGCCAGCATGGGCAAACGGCGTTTTGTTGCATGAAGCAGAAAAGTAAGTAAAAGAAATGCCCGCAATGCTGGAACAGCTTAAAGTCGGAGGGGTTCTATGACACGGTACGTGTTGAAACGTTTAATTTATGCGGTCTTCGTTATTTTTTGTGTCGTGACCATCGTGTTCTTTTTAACGCGTCTGAGCGGTGATCCGGCCAGGCTGATGGCTGCCCCGGACGCTTCGGATGAGGAAATTCTTGAGCTTCGGGAGGCTCTCGGGCTGAACAAACCGCTTATTGTGCAATACGGCGAATATCTCGTCCGGGCAGTACAGGGAGATTTCGGCATGTCCTACCGCCATGGTGAACCCGCAATGCAGCTGGTGCTGGACCGCTTGCCCATGACAATGCGGCTGAGCGGCATGGCATTGCTGATTGCCCTGTTGGTCGCGCTTCCGCTTGGCCTGATCGCGGCCGTTTACCGGGATTCCATTCTGGATCAGGCGGCGATGACGCTCTCCCTGTTCGGGCAAAGCTTTCCGACCTTTTGGATGGGCATCATGCTGATCCTCATATTCTCCGAAACCTTGCGCTGGCTGCCGACTTCGGGGACCGGCGGCATAGAATACATGATCCTTCCCGCCGTTACGCTGAGCTTTCAAACCACCGCAAACGTAACCATGCTGCTCCGCTCCAGCATGCTGGAGGTGCTGGGCACGGATTATATCCGCACGGCGCGGGCAAAAGGCGTGCAGGAGCGGGGCGTTATCGTGGCGCATGCGCTTCGCAACGCCGCTCTCCCCGTTATCACTGCAATCTCTCTCCAGATCGGCCCGATGCTGGGCGGCGCCGTTGTAACGGAAACCGTGTTTGCCTACCCGGGCATGGGAAGGCTTGCGGTACAAGCCATCAATAACCGCGACTTCACGGTGGTTCAGGCGTTTGTCGTTGTAATGGCGGTCATCATAGTCAGCATCAATTTGATTACCGACCTGATTTATACCGTCGTAGACCCCAGGATCAAATTGAAATAAGGAAGGGGGGATTTCCCAAATGAAACAGCAACAGGAAAAATCGCGATCTCCCTTTGCAAAAGCCATTCGCAATTTTTTTAAAAGCGGCGTTGCAACGGCAGGCGCAGTCATCCTCACCCTCGTAGTGCTGATGGCCATTTTTGCGGATGTGTTGGCTCCTTTTGATCCGAACGGAATTAATATCGTAGACCGTCTGAGCCCGCCGTTTTCGGAAAAGAACGGTGTATACCACGTTCTTGGAACCGATGCGCTGGGGCGCGATATCCTCAGCCGGATCATTTATGGCTCCAGGATCTCGCTTTTGATCGGCGTTTGCGCGGTATGCGTCGGCGCGTTGGTCGGCGTAACGTTCGGTCTGCTCAGCGGCTTCAAGGGCGGCGCATGGGATAACGTGATCATGCGCATTACCGATGTGCAGCTTGCAATTCCATTTTTGATTCTGGCTCTCGCAGTCATCGCCATTCTCGGAAACGGGCTTGTGAACGTCGTCATGGTAATCGGGCTTACCAGCTGGATGCTTTATGCCCGAACGGTGCGCGCGGAGGTCATGTCGATCAAAAATCAGGATTTCGTGCTTATGGCAAAGGCAATGGGCGTGTCCGAAACAAAGATCATGCTCCGGCATATTCTGCCCAACGTCTCTTCCTCCATCATTGTAATCAGCTCGCTGCAGGTGGCGCGCGTCATTTTGTTTGAAGCGTCTCTGAGCTTCCTCGGCTTGGGCGTGCCGCCGGACATCACCACTTGGGGATCCATGATTTCCGACGGCAGGAATTACCTGAACAATGCATGGTGGATTGCCACCATTCCCGGGCTGGCCATTTTCTTCACAGTCATCGGCATCAATCTGGTCGGCAACAGAATCCGCGACCTGCTTGACCCCAAGCTGAAAGCCAATGAATGAAGAAAGGAGCGCCACGATGAATACCATATTGCGGGTGAACGACCTTGTAACCACCTTTCGCTACGGCAAGAAGGACATTCCCGTTGTAAACGGCGTTTCCTTTGAAGTGCATGAAGGGGAGATCCTCGGCATCGTGGGGGAATCCGGCTGCGGGAAAAGCGTGACCTCGCTTTCGATCATGCGCCTGATCAACCCGCCCGGCAAAATTGCGCAGGGTGAAATCTTATTGGGCGATACGGATCTGACCAAGGTTCCGGCCAACAAGCTGCACCGCCTGCGCGGCAAAGACATTGCCATGATTTTTCAGGAGCCCATGACGTCGCTTAATCCTTTGCAGACAATCGGCAGGCAAATCGCAGAGGCCGTCTTGCTGCACAGCGATGTCACCAAGCAGCAGGCGTGGGAAAAGGCGGTTGAAATGCTCGGCATGGTGGGCATCGCCTCGCCGGAGAAACGTGCGAAAGCCTATCCGCACATGCTTTCGGGCGGGATGCGGCAGCGCGTGATGATCGCCATGGCGCTGAGCATGAATCCGCACCTGCTGATTGCCGACGAACCCACAACGGCTCTGGATGTGACCGTGCAGGCGCAGATCCTGGAGCTGATCAAAAAGCTCAGGGATGAAATCGGCATGGCGATCATGCTCATTACGCACGATTTGGGCGTGATCTCCGAAACCTGCGAACGCGTCATCGTCATGTATGCCGGCGAGATCGTGGAGCAGGCGCCCATCCGTGAACTATTCAGCCATCCAAGCCATCCTTACACACAGGGGCTGATCGCATCCGTTCCGCGCATGAAGCAAACGGAAAAGCTGCTGCATACCATCCCCGGCATGGTGCCCGGAGTGCAGGATATGCCGGAAGGCTGCCGTTTTGCGCCGCGGTGCAGCCGTGCACAGGAACGGTGCATGAAGAAAAAGCCGCCTACGTTCGCGGTGAACGATGGGCATTATGCCGCCTGTTGGCTTTGCGCGGGGAGGGAATAAACGATGCCGCTGTTGGAAGTAAACGATTTAAAAAAATATTATCCCGCAGGGCGCGGCGAAATTCTTAAAGCGGTGGACGGCGTATCCTTTTCCATCGAAGCGGGCGAAACGCTTGGCATCGTCGGAGAATCCGGCTGCGGAAAGAGTACGACCGGCCGTGTGCTGCTCAAGCTGGAAGAACCCACGGACGGCCGGATTTTCTTCGAGGGAACGGAGATCACCCGGTATACCGCCAAGCAAATGCGGCCGCTGCGAAGGGACATGCAGATCATCTTTCAGGATCCCTATGCTTCGCTCGACCCGCGGATGCGCGTCGCACAGATCATCGCGGAGCCGCTTATTACGCACAATCTTGTGCAGGGCAAAGCGGACTGCGAAAAGCGTGTGGACGAATTGCTGGAGGCCGTTGGTTTGCCGGTAGACTGCAGGAAAAAGTACCCGCATGAATTTTCGGGCGGACAGCGCCAGCGCATCAGCATTGCGCGCTCTTTGGCGCTGCAGCCCAAGCTCATCGTATGCGACGAGCCGGTATCCGCGCTGGATGTTTCCATACAGTCTCACATTCTCAACCTGCTGCGCGAATTACAGCAGCGGTATTATCTTGCTTATATCTTCATCTCCCATGCGCTCAACGTCGTCAGCCACATGTCCGACCGGGTGGGCGTGATGTATCTCGGGCAGATGGTGGAGCTTGCGGGCAAGGAAGTGATCTACGATGCGCCGCAACACCCTTACACAAAGGCGCTTCTTTCCGCAATCCCACAGATTGACGAAGCGGATCGCCGCCAAAGGGTTGTTCTGCAGGGCGATGTCCCGAGCCCTATCCAGCCGCCGTCCGGATGCCGCTTCCATACCCGGTGCGCGCAGGCATGTGAACGCTGTAAAACTGAAGCGCCCGCGTTCCGGCAGATCGCTCCCGGCCATTTTGTGGCCTGCCATTTCGCACAGGAGGCACCGCAATGCTGACAAGAATCGATTGCGCGCATTTGCTCACTGCGGACGAACACCAGCCCTACGTTCCCGCTGCCGCCGTGTTGGTGCGGGGCGACGCCATCGCGTGGGCCGGGCCGGGCGCGCAGTGCCCCGCCACACGGGAACAGGCCGACCAATGGTTGGATTTTTCCGATAAGATCATAATCCCCGGCCTCGTCAACACGCATGGGCACAGCAGCCTCAACTGTATGCGCGGCGCGAGCGACGCGGGCGATTTTACACAATGGGCCGGCGAATTGAAAGCATATACCTCGGATCTGACGCCGGAAGCGCTGCATTTTGGCAACCTGCTTTCCGTAATGGACATGCTCGCGGGCGGCACAACCTGCATTTGCGATTGCACGCGTTACGGAATCGGCGGGCTGAGCCGCGCTGCGGAGCTGTTCGGCATGCGCAGCCTTGCGGGAGGCTTGGCCAATTCTCCGGAGCTGCGCACGGATGGGCAAGGCAACTGGGATGACATTGTAGCATGGTGCGATGCGGCAGATATATGCCCGGATCGCTCTACACTGGTAAATGTGTACATAGGTGCACATTCCCCGTACAACTGCACGGGGGAACTGCTGAAAACTGCGCATGCGCAGGCGCGGCAAAGGGGGCTGCTGTTTGTCATCCACGCAGCGGAAACAAAAGCGGAAGAATGCACCATCCTGCAGCGGTACGGAATGCGTCCAATCCCGTGGCTGCATTCGCTGGGCGTGCTGGATGAAAACACCCTTCTGGTGCACAGCGTATGGCTGAACGAAGAAGAAATTGCGCTCATCAGCCACTGCGGCTGCAAGGTTGCGCATTGCCCGGCAAGCAATATGAAGCTCGGCAGCGGCGTCGCGCCCATTAAAAAAATGGTTCGCAGCGGCATTACCGTAGGGCTTGGCACCGACAGCATGCTCAGCAACAACAGCCTGGATCTGTTTTCGGAAATGAAGATCGCCTCCCTTGTGGACAGGATCACCTACGGGCCGGATTGTCTGGACAACCGCCAGCTGTTTCACATGGCCACCATTGAGGGCGCGCGCGCCCTCAGGATGGATCGTTGGATTGGAAGCATCTGCGCAGGAAAGAAAGCGGACCTTGCCGTTTTGAACGGATACCATCCGTTGGGATATGACGAACAGCGTCTGCTGTCGGACTTGGTGTTTTACATGAACCGCGACAGCGTTTACGCCACCATGGTGAACGGCACGCTGGTTTACCGGGACGGGCGCTTTCTCCTGCAGGATGGGGAAGCGGTTCGGGAACAGGCGAAACGGTATTTTGAAGAATCCGAAAAATACCGGAAGCTGCTGCACGGGGAAGCCCGCGAAAAAGGAGATCGGAAATGAAACGATACGTCATCGGCATCATTGCAAGCTTTTTATCGGAAGATCTGGTGCGCAACCAGCAGGAACGGCAGGTTGCAACGCCTTGGGGTGAAGCAACGGTGATCCTCGGCGAAGTGGAAGGAAAGCCCGTCGCCGCGGTGCAGCGCTACGGTCCGGAGATCCGGATCGCCAGCAGCTGGGTCAATTACCGCGCCAATATCTGGGCGCTGAAAAAGATGGGCGTAAAATACGTGATCGCCATGAATGCGCTCGGATCCATCAATCCGGAAATCACGCCGGGTTCCATCACGTTGCCGCATGATTTTCTTGATTTCACCAAGGGACGCCCGCTGAGCTTTTTTGAAAAGGAAAGCTGCTGGGTACGCGTTGACATGACGGATGCATTTTGCAGCCAATTGCGCAAAAAAATTATGGCAAGCGCAGCGTCTCTGCAAATTCCGCTGATCGACCATGCGGTGTTCGCCTGCTCGGAAGGCCCACGCTTTGAATCGGCGGCAGAAGTCAAAATGTATCAGATGCTGGGCGCCGATCTTGTGGGCACGCCCGTTGTTCCAGAAATCATCTTGGCACGCGAAGCGGGCATGTGTTACAGCGCCATCGCCGCGATCATGAACCTAGGGTGCGGCATGGTAGAGTCCGTCGCCCATGACGATATGACGAAGTATTACCGTTCCTGCGGCGCGCAGGAGAAAGTGGAAAAAATCGTGCGCGAGACGATACGCACCTTCGTTGATGACAGAACCTGCCGTTGTGCAGGCGCTGCCCTGGAAGGCGTAGCCGGGCGTTTCCCGGCCTGGTATCTGGAAGAAACGGAACCATAAACTCTTATGCACTTGCACCCTATGCGGCGCAATGCAAATAAATCACGGAGGAATCCTCATGAAAAAGACCCTTTGTATGATCCTGGCTCTTCTTGTGGTGTTGGCCGGATGCGCGCAGACAACTCAGCCTGACGCTACCCCCGCGGCAACGCCCGAGCAGACCGCGCCGCAAGGCACCGAAACGGAGCAGCCCGATGCCTCTGCCGAGCCGGGCACACCCGATGAACCGGCCAAAGACACCTTGGTGGTTGCACTGAGCGCCGACGCCCTGTCGATGGACCCCGCCCGTCACACAACCTACCCCACTGGAACCGTTCTGTTCCACATTTACGATCCCCTGGTTACCCGCGACGCCAACGGCAACATTCAGCCCTGGTTGGCAGAATCCTGGGAATTGCTGGATGACGTAACCTGGCAGTTCAAGCTGAAAGAAGGCGTAACCTTCACAAACGGTGAGCCGTTCAACGCGGAATGTGTCAAATACAGCCTGGAGCGCGTGCTCGATCCTGATACGCAGGCGCCCAACAAAACCCGCATCGCAGCAATCGACCATGTAGATGTGGTGGATGAATACACCGTGAACGTTGTAACGCAGTACCCCGCGCCCACGTTGCTGCAGGGCATGGCGGAAGATGGCTTCTGCGCGATGATGGTTCCCGTGCAGCACACGTCCACCAGCCTTGAAACGCTCGGTTCCGAGCCTGTCGGCACCGGCCCGTACATGCTCAAGGAATGGGTCAAAGACGACCACATTACCCTGGTTGCCAACGATGCCTACTGGGGAACCGCCCCTGCGATCAAGACGATCATTTTCCGCCCCATCCCGGAAACCAGCACGGCGATCAGCGAGCTCAAGAGCGGTGGCGTAGACGTTATCACAAACGTACCTCCCGAGCAGATGGATGGCCTGAATACCGATACCACGAAGGTTGTGGCAAAGGCGACCGACCGTCTGTTCTACATTAACGTGAACACACTGGAGGAAGGCCCCCTGCAAAACAAACTGGTGCGCCAGGCAATTGCTTATGCGATCGACGTAGACGCCATCAACGAAAGCCTGCTCGGCGGAATGGCGCAGCGCACCGCCATCAACCTGCCTCTTGAGGCATTCGGCTACGATGCATCCCTGACGCCGTATGAATACAATCCCGAAAAGGCCAAGGAGCTGCTCGCGGAAGCCGGCTATGCCGATGGCATCACAATCCCGTTCCTTTCCCGCAACGGCCGTTACATTAAGGATAAGGAAATCGTAGAAACCTGCGCCGCTTACCTTGAGCAGGTGGGCATCCACTGTGAAGTTGAGCTGGTAGAAGGCGGCGTTTGGCAAAACCGTTCCGAAAACCACGGCCGTAAAGGCATCTTCTACCCCGGTTGGAGCGGCCGCGATGCAGATCTGGTCTTTTATCCGCAGCTCGCCTCCGGGCAATCGCAGAGCTATGTCAGCGATGAGGCGCTTGACGCGATGATCATGGAAGCGCGTACGACGATGGATGAGGCAAAGCGCCTTGCGCTCTATTATGAGATCGATGCGTACCTCTACGATCAGATGTACCAGATCCCGCTGTTCCAGTCCCCCGCCATTTACGGCGTGAACAATGCGCTCAACTGGGAGCCGCGCAACGACGATATCCTCAGCTTCCGCGATGCAAGTTTTTAATCAAGAGCAGCGTTTGTAGCTACACCATCGGGTACCATCCCACCCTTGGGATGGTACCCGATTAAGTTGTCTCTGCAAGCGTTTAAGCAGCCCCCCTTCGCCCGCTCCGGGCGCGCCATGTTTCAAAGCGCAGCAATCAGCAAATGCGATGTCCGCTTTTGATTCATGCGCCTTTTCAGCAAGCTCACAACAGCAGGTTCACAAGAATCCTTCATTTCCTCCTTCACCCCATCCTTCACTCCCTGCCCAATGTGTATTGTGCCTGCGCCGCTTCCCTTTGCCACGCAAATGACCGCTTGACAAAGCATGCGTTCTATGGTAACATTGCAGGCAATTGAATGAATATTAATACGCAGACGGAATTATGCCCGTATCGGACGGTTCAGAGAGCCGGCGGTTGCTGCAAGCCGGCCCAAAAGATACTGTGCAGTCTCCTTCCCGAGTAGAACGCCCCAACCCCGGAACAGTAAGGCGTTACGGCCGCCCCGTTACAGGCTAGAAGCTTGTTTGAGCTTTGAACACGAGTGATCGTCCATTCCCTAACCGCGTTGGGATGCGATAATCAGGGTGGTACCACGAACTTTCGTCCCTGAAGCCAATTCGGCTTCAGGGTTTTTTTAAAGGATATAATCCCGCTCCATGCACGGCGCAGCACGCCGGGCAGGCGGGTTTTGGAGGATTTTTATACATGCAGATGACAGGCGCAAAAATTTTGATGGAATGCCTGCTGGAACAGGGTGTGGATACCGTTTTTGGCTACCCCGGCGGCACCATCCTGAACGTTTATGACGAGCTTTACCGCTATCGCGGCAAAATTCGGCATATTCTCACCTCCCATGAGCAGGGCGCTTCCCATGCAGCGGACGGCTATGCCCGTTCCACCGGCAAGGTAGGCGTGTGTTTCGCCACCTCCGGCCCGGGGTGCACCAACCTCACCACAGGCATCGCCACGGCTTATATGGACTCTTCCCCCGTGGTATTCATCACCTGCAATGTGGCGGAAAACCTCGTGGGCAAGGACTCGTTTCAGGAGGTTGACATCACGGGCATCACCATGCCCATCACCAAATGCAACTACATGGTGCGCGATACGGCCAAGCTCGCGGACATCGTGCGCGAGGCATTCGCCATCGCACGCGGCGGAAGGCCCGGCCCGGTGCTCATCGACATCGTGAAAAATGCGACCGCCCAAACGGCGGAGTTTACCCCCCTGCCCCGGGAAGCGCATGCTTCCGCCGGGCGGCTTGGTGCGCTCATCAAGCGCGCCTCCCATGACCTACGCGCTCCGGAGCCGGATCTCAACGATGTGCACAAGCTTGTGCAGATGATCCAAGCCTCGCAAAAGCCCCTTCTGATCTGCGGTGGCGGCGTAGTGCGCAGCCGGGCGGATCATGAATTTCTCGCCCTTGCAGAATGCATTGACGCACCCGTTGCCGTAACCGTGATGGGCGGCGGCGGCTTCAAGGGGCGCAATCCGCTCACTACGGGCATGGTCGGCATGCACGGTTCGCAGGCTTCCAACATGGCCTGCGACAGCTGCGACCTGCTCATCGCCGTGGGCTGCCGCTTCTCCGACCGTGTGGCGCTCGATCCCGCAAGCTTCGCAAGCCAGGCGCAGATTGTGCAGATCGACATCGACCGTTCCGAGATCAACAAGAATGTGCAGACTGACCACCATATCATCGGCGATGCAAAGCGCGTGCTGCAAATGCTGCTGGACGAGCTTGAGCCGATGGATCATACCCCGTGGAAGGATTATGTGTTTTCTTTTAAAACGGAAACAGAGTATGACGAAGGCGGGAGCACCCTTACGCCCAAGCAGATTACGGATGCCATTGCACGCCTTATGCCGCAGGACACCATGGTTGCAACGGATGTGGGGCAGCACCAGATGTGGGCCATCCAGCATTTCCATTTCGATTACCCCGGCCAGCTTCTGACTTCCGGCGGCTTCGGCACGATGGGCTTTGGCCTTGGCGCCGCCATCGGCGCCAAGGTCGGAAACCCGGAAAAGACCGTGATTCATATCACGGGGGACGGCAGCTTCCGCATGAACTGCAACGAGCTTGCCACCGAGCAGTATTATGACATTCCGGTCATCACCTTCGTGTTCAACAACAATACGCTCGGCATGGTGCGCCAGTGGCAAACGCTGATTTATGATAAGCGTTATTCCGAAACCACGCTGGACCGCGCGCCCAATTTCGTAAAGCTCGCGGAGGCTTACGGGCTGCGCGGCAAACGCGTTTGCAACGTAAAGGAGCTGGAGACGGCGATCACGGAGGCCATGGAATGGAAGCACGGCTATGTGATCGACTGCGCCATCGACCAGGATGAAATGGTTCGCCCCATGGTAGGCGGCGGCAGCCGTATCACCCAGTTCATTATCGATTAAAGGAGGGATGCACATGGACCGCGCAGTAAGACGTTCCCTGTCCGTTCTGGTGGACAACGAAGCCGGCGTGCTTTCCCAGGTTTCGCGCCTGTTTTCCCGCAAGGGCTACAACATCGAATCCCTGGCTGTCGGCACGACGGATGACCCGGCCGTTTCGCGCATCACCATTGAGGTGCTCGCGGACGATAAGCAGATCAATCTGCTCAGCAATCAGCTGCGCAAGCTGCTGCCGGTACATTCCGTGAAGCTGCTGCACCCGGAAAATGCCATCCGGCGCGAGCTGATTCTCATCAAGGTCAGCGTTCCCACAAGTGAGATCGGAAACCGCGTCATCCAAATCGCAAACATTTTCCGCGCGTCGATCATCGACGTTTCTGCGACAACGCTTACCCTTGCCATGATCGGGGAGGAAAGCAAGGCCTCGGCCATTGAAAACCTGGTAAAAGAGTTCGGCATCCTCGAGCTGGTGCGCACCGGCATGATCGCACTGGAACGGGGCTCAGATACAATTTATGAGGACACAAAAGAAAAAGGAGAGTTTAATTATGGCAAAAATGTACTATGAAAAAGACTGTGACCTCGGCAAGCTTGACGGCAAGAAAATCGCCATCATCGGGTATGGCTCGCAGGGCCATGCGCACGCGCTCAATCTCCGGGATTCCGGCTGCGATGTAATCGTCGGCCTCCGCCGCGGCGGCAAATCCTGGCCGGTAGCCGAGAAGGACGGATTTGAAGTGATGACCGTTGCGGAAGCCACCAAGGCCGCAGACATCATCATGATCCTGATCAACGATGAAGCGCAGGCCGATATGTACAAGGCCGATATCGCGCCCAATCTGACAGACGGAAAAGCCATCGCCTTCGCGCACGGCTTCAATATCCGCTATAAGCAGATCGTCCCTCCGGCGGGCGTGGATGTATTCATGGCCGCCCCGAAGGGCCCCGGCCACACCGTCCGCTCCCAGTACGTTGCCGGCAAGGGCGTGCCCTGCCTCGTCGCTGTGGAGCAGAATGCAACGGGCAAGGCGTATGACATTGCGCTTGCCTACATCGCCGGCATCGGCGGCGCCCGCGCGGGCATCATGGAAACCACCATGCATGACGAAACCGAAACCGACCTCTTCGGCGAGCAGGCCGTGCTCTGCGGCGGCGTCGTGGATCTGATGCGCTGCGGCTTCGAGACGCTCGTTGAAGCAGGCTACGAACCGGAAAACGCCTATTTCGAGTGCATCCATGAGATGAAGCTCATCATCGACCTCATCAACAAGGGTGGCGTTGCGGCGATGAACTATTCCATCTCCGACACGGCAGAATACGGCGAATACGTTTCCGGCCCCCGCGTGCTCCCTTACGAGCAGACCAAGGCCAACATGAAGGCCGTGCTGCAGGACATTCAGGACGGCACTTTCGCGGGCAAGTGGATCGCGGAAAACAAGAACGGCCGCTGCTTCTTCAATTCCAAGCGCGAAACGCTCGCCAAGCATCCGATGGAAGTCATCGGCAAGCAGCTGCGCGAGCAGATGCTTTGGAAGAACGATTCCGATTTGGACAAGGCTTCCAACTAAGCAGAGCTTTCGGGAAAGCGGAACCCCCGCTTTCCCCTGATTTCTCACAGGCAGCCTGCCCTCCGGCGCGGCCGCCTTTTTCACACAAACGAGAACGAGGATTAACACATGCTTTCCGATAACATCAAAACCGGCGTGGAGCGCGCGCCGAACCGCAGCCTGCTTTACGCGCTCGGCTATACAGAAGAGGAAATCCGCCGCCCGCTGATCGGCGTTGTGACCTCCTTCAACGAAATTGTCCCCGGGCACATGAATCTCGACAAGATCGCCGAAGCGGTCAAGGCCGGCGTGCGCGCAGCCGGAGGCACCCCCGTGCTGTTCCCCGCCATCGCCGTGTGCGACGGCATCGCCATGGGGCACATTGGCATGAAGTATTCGCTTGTCACGCGCGACCTCATCGCCGATTCCACCGAGGCCATGGCGCTCGCCCACCAGTTTGACGGGCTCGTCATGATTCCAAACTGCGATAAAAATGTGCCCGGCCTCCTGATGGCCGCGGCGCGCATCAATGTTCCCACCCTCCTTTGCTCCGGCGGGCCGATGCTTGCAGGACGCCTGAAGGATGGCCGCCGCACCTGCCTCAGCCACATGTTCGAGGCCGTAGGCGCTTACCACGCGGGCACGCTCGACGAGGCCGGCGTGCGCGATTATGAGGAAAACGCCTGCCCCACCTGCGGCTCCTGCTCGGGCATGTACACCGCAAACTCAATGAACTGCCTTTCGGAAGCAATCGGCATGGCGCTGCCCGGCAACGGCACCATTCCCGCCGCATATTCCGCTCGCCTGCGCCTTGCAAAGCATGCGGGCATGAAGATTATGGAGCTTGTGAAAAAGAACATCCGCCCACGCGACATCATGACTGAAGCCGCCTTCCATAATGCGGAAACCGTGGACATGGCGCTCGGCTGTTCCACCAACACCATGCTGCACCTGCCTGCCATCGCCCATGAGGCAGGCGTCACGATCAGCCTGGACGCGGCAAACGCCATCAGCGCGAAAACGCCGAACCTGTGCCATCTTGCACCCGCCGGCGATACCTTCATGGAGGATCTTGACCTTGCAGGCGGCGTTGCGGCCGTTATGAAAGAGCTTGCCAAGAAGAACCTGCTGGATCTTTCCGTGATGACCGTAACGGGCAAGCCGCTTGCGGAAACCGTGAACGCGGCCGAAAACCGCAACGAGGAGATCATCCGCCCCGTGGAGCAACCGTATTCCGAAAACGGCGGCATCGCGGTGCTCAAGGGGAACCTTGCAAAGGACGGCTGCGTCGTGAAGCAATCCGCCGTCGCCCCCGCGATGATGAAGCATGAGGGCCCTGCCCGCGTGTTCAATTCCGAGGAGGAGGCCATCGCCGCCATCTACGCGAAAAGAATCAACCCCGGCGACGTGGTGGTGATCCGCTATGAGGGGCCCAAGGGCGGCCCGGGCATGCGCGAAATGCTCAACCCCACCTCCGCCATCTGCGGCATGGGGCTTGGCGAAAGCGTTGCGCTCATCACGGACGGCCGTTTCTCCGGCGCAACGCGCGGAGCATCCATCGGCCACATAAGCCCGGAAGCCGCCGCAGGCGGCGTCATCGCCCTTGTGGATGAGGGCGACCGCATCCGCATCGACATCCCCGCCTGTGAAATTGCGCTGCTCGTTTCGGATGAGGAGCTTGCCCGCCGCAGGGCGGTATGGGTCTGCCCGGAGCCGAAGGTGAAAACCGGCTACCTTGCGCGGTATGCCAAGCTTGTAAGCTCCGCCGATCAGGGCGCCATCCTGCAATAAGCAACGAGGTAGCATATGAAGCAGATTAAAATTTTTGATACCACGCTGCGCGACGGCGAGCAATCGCCCGGATGCAGCATGAACCTGCAGGAAAAGATCGAGGTCGCCCGCTGCCTGGAACGGCTCAAGGTGGATGTAATCGAAGCGGGCTTCGCCATTTCCTCCCCCGGGGATTTTGAATCCGTTGAAACCATCGCACGCACGGTGAAGGACTGCACCGTTGCCTCCCTTGCGCGCGCCGCCGCGGGCGACATCGACGCAGCGTGGGACGCCGTGAAGAAGGCGGCGGACCCGCGCATCCACCTGTTCATCGCCACTTCCCCGCTGCACATGGAATATAAGCTGCGCATGAAGCCCGAAGAGGTGCTCGAAAAGGCGGCGGCCATGGTGGCCTACGCGAAGAAATACTGCGCGAACATCGAATTTTCCGCAGAGGATGCCACGCGCAGCGATCCTGCCTTCCTGGCCAAGGTTGTGGAGGCCGCCATCCGAAACGGCGCCACCACCGTGAACATTCCGGATACCGTTGGCTACACTACGCCGGGCGAAATGCGCGCGCTGATTGAATACCTGCGCGCAAACGTGGAAAACAGCGACCGGGCGGACTTTTCCGTGCATTGCCACAACGATCTCGGCATGGCGACGGCAAACTCGCTTGCGGGCGTGCTCGGCGGCGCAGCGCAGATCGAATGCACCGTCAACGGCCTTGGCGAACGCGCGGGCAACACCTCCCTTGAAGAAGTGGTGATGGCTATGCGCACCCGCGCGGATGTGTTCGATGCCACGACGCGCATCGACTCCACCCAGATTTACCGCGCCAGCAAAACGGTCTATGACATCATCGGCCAAAGCGCGCCGCTCAACAAGCCCATCGTGGGCAAGAACGCCTTCATGCACGAAGCGGGCATCCACCAGCACGGCGTGCTTGCAAACAAGCAGACCTATGAGATCATGACGCCGGAATCCATCGGCATCCGTGCGGACAACATCGTGCTTGGCAAGCATTCCGGCAAACATGCGTTTGAATCGCACCTCAAGGAGATGGGGTATACCCTTTCTGCAGAGGAGCTTGTGCGCTGCTTCCAGGAGTTCAAGGTGCTCTGCGACAAGAAGAAGACCGTGAACGATGCGGACATCGAAGCGCTTGTGACGCACAACACCAAGAAGAGCGCAGCGGCCGAAGGCGGCTATGCGCTTGACTGGTTTGCCGTGCATACGAGCAACTTTACCACGGCAACGAGCACCATGAGCCTCAAACGGGGCGATGAACGCTTCGAGGAAGTGTGCCTGGGCGACGGCCCCATCGACGCTTCCTTCAACGCCATCGACAAGATCATCAAGCCCATCCCGCACTCGTTCGAGCTTTACACCATCAACTCCATTTCGGAGGGCAAGGACACGCTCGGCAGCGTCACCGTGAAGCTTTCGGCCGGCGGGGCAACGTTTACGGGCCGCGGCCTTTCCACGGACATCATCGAAGCGAGCATCCTCGCCTACATCGAAGCGGCAAACAAACTGCAGCAAAGCCCGCTTGCAGCGGAACAAACCAAGGAGGAGGCATAACACATGGGCATGACCATGACGGAAAAGATTCTCGCCGCCCACGCGGGGCTTCCCTGTGTGAAAGCGGGCGATTTGATCGAAGCGAAGCTGGATCTTGTGCTTGGCAACGACATCACCACCCCCGTTGCCATTACCACGTTTGAAGCGGCCGGCCTTACAAAGATCTTTGATCAGGATAAGATTGCCATCGTGCTCGATCATTACACTCCCTGCAAGGACATCAAATCCGCAGAGCTCTGTGCGCAGGCGCGCGCCTTTGCCAAAAAGCACGGCATCACGCACCTGTACGACGTGGGCGAGGCGGGCATTGAGCATGCGCTTCTTCCGGAAAAGGGTCTTGTCGCCCCCGGAGACTGCGTAATCGGCGCGGATTCCCACACCTGCACCTACGGCGCTTTGGGCGCATTTTCCACGGGCGTCGGCTCCACGGACATGGCGGCCGGCATGGCCATCGGCGAAAACTGGTTCAAGGTGCCCGCAGCCATCAAGGTTACGCTCACGGGCAAGCTCAGGCCCTATGTAAGCGGCAAGGACGTTATTTTGCACCTCATCGGCAAAATCGGCGTGGACGGCGCGCTGTATCAATCGCTCGAATTCACGGGCGAAGGCGTGGCCTCCCTTTCGATGGACGACCGCTTCACCATCGCCAACATGGCCATCGAAGCGGGCGCGAAGAACGGCATTTTCCCGGTGGATGAAAAGACCGTCGAATATGTGAGCGGCCGTGTAAACCGGCCTTATACCGTCTACGAAGCGGATGCGGACGCACGGTATGCCCGTGAGGTTGTGATCGACCTTTCTTCGCTTGCGCCGACCGTTTCCCTGCCGCACCTGCCTTCCAACACGAAAACGATCTCTGAAGCAAAGGGACTGCCCATCCAGCAGGCGGTGATCGGTTCCTGCACCAACGGCCGCATTTCCGACCTGCGGCAGGCGGCGGAGATCCTCTCCGGCCGGCATATCGCCCCCGGCGTCCGCTGCATCGTAATTCCCGCTACGCAGGAGATTTATCTCCAGTGCATCCGGGAAGGCCTGGCGGAAACCTTCCTTCAGGCAGGCTGCGCGCTTTCTACCCCCACCTGCGGCCCCTGCCTCGGCGGCCATATGGGCGTGATGAGCGCGGGAGAACGCGCCGTTTCCACCACAAACCGCAACTTTGTGGGCAGGATGGGGCATGTGAAAAGCGAGGTTGTCCTCGCCTCCCCTGCCGTTGCTGCGGCTTCCGCCGTGGCAGGCTGCCTTGCAGACCCGGCGGAACTCATGAAAGGAGTGTGACGCACCATGGCAAAAGGCATCGTGCATAAGTTTGGGGACAACATCGACACGGACGTTATCATCCCCGCAAGATACTTGAACGCCCCCTCCCCGGAGGAGCTTGCGAAGCACTGCATGGAGGACATCGACCCCACGTTTGCTTCCCGCGTCAAGCCGGGCGAAATCATCGTGGGCGGCGCAAACTTCGGCTGCGGTTCCTCGCGCGAGCATGCGCCCATCGCAATTCAGGCTGCAGGCGTTTCCTGCGTGATCGCCGCAAGCTTTGCGCGCATCTTTTACCGCAATGCCATCAACATCGGCTTTCCCATCCTGGAATGCCCGGAAGCTGCTGCGGCCATTGCGGAGGGCGATGTGGTTTCCGTGGATTTTTCCTCCGGCACGATCACGGATGAAACCACGGGCGCGCGCTTTCAAGCCACGGCCTTTCCGGAATTCATTGCGCGCATCATCGAAAAAGGCGGCTTGCTCCCCTATTTGAAAGCGCGTCAGGAGGCACAAAAATGAAGTATAAGATTGCGCTCATCAAGGGCGACGGCATCGGTCCGGAAATCGTAGGCAGCGCCGTACGGGTGCTCCAAAAGGCCGGCGAAAAATTTGGCCACAGCTTCGCCTTCCAGGAATACCTTATGGGCGGCTGCGCCATCGATGCCTCCGGCACCCCGCTGCCGGAGGAAACCGTTGCGGGCTGCCGTTCAAGCGACAGTGTGCTTCTCGGCGCAGTCGGCGGCCCGAAGTGGGACAAAAACCCGCCGGCGCTGCGCCCGGAAAAAGGTCTTTTGGGGTTGCGCGCAGCGCTCGGCCTTTACACAAACCTGCGCCCCGCAAAGCTTTATCCTGCGCTTTCGGCGGAGTGCCCACTCCGCGCGGACATCGTTGCCGAGGGGTTCGACCTGATGATTGTGCGCGAACTCACCGGCGGGATTTACTTCGGCGAACGCGGCAGGCGCGAAGGCAAATTCGGCCCGGAGGCCTACGACACGGAAGCGTACAGCGTGGCGGAGATCGAGCGCATCGCCCGCGTGGCGTTTGAAACGGCAAAGAAGCGCCGCGGCAGACTTGTGAGCATTGACAAGGCAAATGTGCTGGAAACCTCTCGCCTCTGGCGCGAAACGATGCACCGCATCGGCGCGGAATACCCGGAGGTTGCGCTTTCGGATATGCTGGTGGACAACGCCGCCATGCAGCTGGTGCGCTGCCCCTCGCAGTTTGACGTGATTGTGACTTCCAACCTGTTCGGCGACATCCTTTCGGACGAAGCCTCGCAGATCACCGGTTCTATCGGCCTTCTGCCTTCTGCTTCCCTTGGGGATGGCACATGCGGCCTGTATGAACCCATCCACGGCTCCGCACCGGATATCGCCGGGCAGGATAAGGCGAACCCCATCGCCACCATCCTTTCCGCCGCGATGATGCTGCGCTATTCCTTCGGCCTTTCGGCCGAGGCCGGCTGCATCGAGGCTGCTGTGGATCATGTGCTGGCACAGGGGCTGCGCACAGCGGACATCCTCGGCAAAAGCGGCGCGCGGCCGCTCGGCTGCACGGCCATGACCGACGCCATCCTCGCCGCGCTCTGAAGGGGAAGCGGAGCTTGCTATGGACAGACTGACATCCAACCTGTTGTTATACCGTGATCTCGGCGAGGACAGCATCCTGCTGCGCCTTGCCGGGATTTTCCACGACTACCGCATGGGAAACGGGGAGCGGGAAGCGCTTGTTTCCCGCATCTATGCAGAGGTGAAGCGCCTGCTTGACCTTGCAACCCAATACGGCTTCGACACGAACCTTTGGCACAATTACCTTTCGTTCGTGCTCATCACAAACGAAAATTCCTTCAGCCTCACCGCAGAGCGCCGCGGCGCGGCCGAAGGCAGTGTAAACCGCTTTGCCAAAGCGGATTTCCGCATATTCAAGCGCCTGTTCGAGTACGATTTCAGCGGCATTGAACGCGATTTGAAAGTCGATTGCTTCTCCATCCTCTCGGACTATCATGCCATCCCGAAGCTCGAAAAAAATTATTATAAAAGCGTAAGCGAGCATGTGCGCTCGCTGTCCCGCGCGCTGTCCCGCGCGAAGGATGAAACCGAATTTTTCAACCTTGTGACAGGCTTTTATAAGCAGCACGGCGTGGGGATGTTCGGCCTTAACCGCGCGTTCCGCATCCAAAACGAGGGAAACGGCATCGCGTTTTTGCCCATCAACAATGCGGATAAAATCACGCTTTCCGACCTCATCGGCTATGAGGTGCAGAAGCGGGAGCTCATCGCCAACACGGAAGCGTTCGTACGCGGCCGTAGCGCGAACAACGTGCTGCTTTACGGCGACAGCGGAACGGGGAAATCGTCGAGCGTAAAGGCTGTGCTCAACGAATATGCCGGCGAAGGGCTGCGGATGATTGAGCTTTACAAGCATCAGTTCCGCGACCTTTCCGCCGTGATTGCGGCGGTGAAAAGCCGGAACTACCGCTTCATCCTTTTCATCGACGATCTGTCGTTTGAAGAGCACGAGGTTGAATATAAGTTCCTGAAAGCCGTGATTGAGGGCGGCGTGGAAACGCGGCCGGACAATGTGCTGCTTTACGCCACCTCCAACCGCCGCCACCTGATTCGGGAAACCTGGTCCGACCGCAGCGATATGGAGCATGACGGCGACATCCACCGCAGCGATACGATGGAGGAAAAGCTTTCCCTCGCCAGCCGCTTTGGCGTTGCCATCAACTATTCAAGCCCCAACCGGGAGCAATATTACGACATCGTGCGCGGGCTTGCCGCGCGCGCGGGCAGGCTTGACCTGCCCGAAGAAGAACTGCTGCTGCTCGCAAACCGCTGGGAGATCCGCCACGGCGGCGTATCCGGCCGCACGGCGCAGCAGTTCATCAACTACCTTGCCGGAAAGGAAACACCCAATGCTGACTCTTGACAAAATCTATCACGCCGCATTCGTGCTCAAGGAGGTAGCCCGTAAGACGGACCTCATCCATGCGCCAAACCTCTGTCCGGATGCGGAGCTTTACCTGAAAACCGAAAACCTGCAGGTGACCGGCAGTTTCAAGCTGCGCGGCGCTTATTACAAAATCAGCCAGCTCACCGACGAGCAGAAGCGCGCCGGCATCATCGCCTGCAGCGCGGGGAACCATGCGCAGGGCGTTGCGCTTGCCGCCACGCGGCAGGGCGCAAAAAGCATAGTCTTTATGCCGGACAGCGCGCCCATCAGCAAGGTTGAAGCCACAAAACGCCTCGGCGCGGAGGTCTGCCTTGTCAACGGCGCGTATGACGACGCTTACGAGGCTGCCGTGCGCCGCCAGGAGGAAACAGGAGCAACCTTCATCCATCCGTTTAACGACGATGAGGTGATCGCCGGGCAGGGCACCATCGGCCTTGAAATCCTGGAACAGATGCGCGATGCGGAGGCCGTGGTCGTCCCCATTGGCGGCGGCGGGCTTATTTCCGGCGTGGCCTATGCTGTGAAGCACCTGAGCCCGAATGTAAAGGTTTACGGTGTGCAGGCTGCGAATGCGCCCGGCATGTATGAAAGCCGCCATGAAGGCAAGCTCGTTACGCTTGACACCGTTTCCACGTTTGCGGATGGCATTGCCGTGAAGCACCCGGGGGATACCACCTTTGCGCTGACGCAGGAATACGTGGATGACATTGTAACGGTTTCAGAGGACGAAATCGCCGCAGCCATCCTCGCCATGATCGAAAAGCAGAAACTCATCTCCGAAGGCGCAGGCGCGGTTTCCGTTGCGGCCGCGATGTTCGGCAAACTTCCCATCGTGGGGAAAAAGACGGTCTGCATCGTCTCCGGCGGCAACATCGATGTAAACATCCTCTCCCGCGTGATCACGCGCGGCCTTATCACGAGCGGGCGCAACAGCAATTTGCAGATCGCGCTCGAAGACAAGCCCGGCCAGCTTGTGGGCGTAAGCGAAATCGTTGCAAAATGCGGCGCCAACGTGGTGCGCGTCAGCCATGAACACTCGGACCCGAACATGGCCATTTCAAGCTGTTTCCTGAAGCTTTCGATGGAAACGCGCGATTTTGCGCAGATCGAAGAAATCAAGCGCGCGCTCACCCAAGCAGGCTTCAAAATCGTATCCTGACACGCGGCTGCGGCGTAATTCCCCCGCTTGCATGCGCGGGCAAACGCATGGGAAACAAAGGTGCGGCGCGCGGTCCGGCAGAACGTAAACCCAGTTGCCGGCCGCACGCTGTTTTGTTTTTGAGGAAATTTCAAAGCATCCGTCTTGCTGTAAATTAATTTTAATTTGCAATGGGTTCGCTCTGTATTTTACGATTGACACAGCCATATGGCAGGTGTATAATTCCGCCATTGATTGTTTTTTATAATGCTGTTTCTGTTTTGTTTTTTCGGGAACAGTTAAAATATTTTCAGGAGGCACGTTTGGGATGAGCACCGTATCAGAACTTTTTGGAAGTATGGTATTCAACGACACGGTTATGAAGGAAAGGCTCCCGAAGGAGACATACCGGGCAATGCAAAACGCCATCCGCGACGGCAGGCGGTTGGACGCTTCCGTGGCGAACGTGGTGGCCAATGCGATGAAGGATTGGGCCATTGAAAAGGGCGCTACGCATTTCACCCACTGGTTTCAGCCCATGACCGGCATCACTGCGGAAAAGCACGACAGCTTTATTTCCCCCATCAAGGGCGGGCATGTTATTATGGAGTTCTCCGGCAAAGAGCTTGTGCGCGGCGAGCCGGATGCCTCCAGCTTCCCTTCCGGCGGGCTGCGCGCCACGTTTGAAGCGCGCGGCTACACGGCATGGGATCCAACCTCCTATGCTTTTATTAAAGACAACACGCTCTGCATTCCCACGGCGTTCTGCTCCTACGGCGGGGAGGTGCTGGACAAAAAAACCCCGCTGCTGCGCTCCATGCAGGCGGTCAGCCGCCAGGCCATGCGCGTGCTCAAGCTCTTTGGCAATGCGGACGTTACCTCGGTCAATGTAACCGTTGGCCCTGAGCAGGAGTATTTCCTTGTTGACAAGGAGCTGTTCTCCCGGCGCAAGGATCTGCTTTACACCGGCCGCACGCTCTTTGGCGCGATGCCGCCCAAGGGGCAGGAGCTTGAAGATCATTACTTCGGCGCGATCAAGCCGCGCATTGCCGCATTCATGCAGGACCTTGACACCGAACTTTGGAAGCTTGGCGTGCTTGCGAAAACCGAGCACAACGAGGTTGCGCCCGCCCAGCATGAGCTTGCGCCGATTTTCACCACCGCGAACATCGCAGCGGACCACAACCAGATCACGATGGAGGTTATGCAGAAGCTTGCAAAGAAGCATGGCCTCGTCTGCCTGCTGCACGAAAAGCCGTTTGAAGGCGTGAATGGGAGCGGCAAGCACAACAACTGGTCGCTCTGCACCAACACGGGGGTAAACCTGCTCGAGCCCGGCGATACGCCATACGAAAACGCGCAGTTCCTGCTGTTCCTTTGCGCGGTCATCAAGGCTGTGGACGAATATCAGGATCTGCTGCGCATCTCGGTCGCATCGGCCGGCAACGATCACCGCCTTGGCGCAAATGAAGCGCCGCCGGCCATCATTTCCATGTTTCTGGGCGAAGAGCTCGAGGGCGTGCTGGACGCGATTGAGGCGGATGCAGCGTACGACGCAAAAGAGCAGGTGCAGATGAAGATCGGCGTACATGTGTTGCCGCGCTTCCCAAAGGATACCACGGACCGCAACCGCACCTCCCCCTTCGCTTTCACGGGCAACAAATTTGAATTCCGCATGCTTGGCTCCTCCGCGTCCATTTCCGATGCGAACGTAGTCACCAACACCGCCGTTGCCGAAGCGCTTAAGCAGTATGCGGACGCCCTTGAAGCCGCGCCGGATTTCGCGGCCGCCCTGCACGATCTGATCCGCGATACCATCAAAAAGCACAAGCGGATTATCTTCAACGGCAATGGGTATGATGACGCATGGGTTGCCGAAGCGGAGCGCCGCGGCCTTTCCAACCTGCGCACCACGCCGGACGCGCTCAAGCATTTTCTGGACGAAAAGAATGTTGCGCTTTTCACCTCGCACCGCGTGCTGACCGAAGCTGAAATGAAAGCGCGGCACGAGATCATGCTGGAAAGCTATTGCAAGATCATAAACATTGAAGCGCTGACCATGCTTGACATGGCAAAGAAGGACATCCTGCCTGCCGTAACCGCCTATGCGGGCGAACTGGCCTCCGCGGCAGCCGCAAAGCGTGGCGTTTTTGCAGCCGTGGACTGCACCTTTGAAGAACAAACGGTTACCGCCCTTTCCGGCCTTTCCGCAAAGCTTTACGGGGAAACGCTTTCCCTTTCGGATGCGCTTGCCAAAGCTGCGAAAGCCGCGGGCCCGGCTGCGGTTGCCGATTGCTATAAGAACGACGTGATTGGCGCAATGGCCGCGCTGCGTGCAACGGCGGATGCGCTTGAATCCATCACCGCCGCAAACCGCTGGCCGTTCCCCACCTATGGCGAGCTGCTGTTTGGAATCATCTAAGTTCCAAACGCGCTTGATTTCCCCCTCTATATTGCAGGGCGCCGCTTCGGAAGAAGCGGCGCCTTTGTTTGTTTACCGTCTCTCACAGCCCGGGCAGAAATACACCGTTCCGCCCATATAGGCTGCTTTTTCGATTGTCCCCCCGCACTTGGGGCAGGGTGTTCCCAACGTTTCCCTGGAAAGCACGCAGGCATAGCCGCCGCGTTCGCCAAAGAAACCGCGTTCTGTGTTTCTCCCGCCTGCCGCGCACATCGTCCGGAGCGTTTTGCGCAGCGCATCGTACAGCGCATGGAATTCCGCATCCGTCACACTTCTCATATCGCATCTTGGGTCGAGGCCTGCATTCCAAAGGATATCCTGCAAAACGCCGTTGCCTATGCCCGGGATGCGCTGCTCCGTAGCGAGGAACGTTTTGACACTCATTTTTGCATCGGCCTTGGGATACAGGCTCCGGAAATATTCATAGGAAAACCCATCTTCGAGCGGGTCAGGCTTTTCAAGCGCAGAGCGGTAATACGCATGCGCACAAACGTCACGCCGTTCCAGGCGCATGCAGCCATACATCTGCACGGAAACCGAAAAGCCGTCTCCTTCCTCAAATTCCAGCAAAAGCTGATGTTTTTTCGGCGCCTTGCCCACAGCAAAATACCGTGGATATGCGCCGTCGGAAAAATAAAGCATATCCTCTGCAAAGTCAAGCTCCACCATGCCGCCATGCTGGCACGCGCCTTCTATCGTCTGCCCCGTCAGCCTCGCAGCATACCGTTCCTTTTGCTCCGAATAAAAAGCAAACCTGTGCGGCGTTTGTTCAAGCACAACGTTCTTTACCCGTTTCCCTTTCAGAGCCTCATTCATCTGCCGCGCCACCGTGCGGCTCTCCGGTAACTCCAACATGCGCTTCCTCCTTTTTCTCCCTTCCCCCGGTTGAGGCAAAATATGTTCCTGCTGCCATGATTGCAAGCGCAGGCAAAAACAGCCCGCCCGGCAGCGATCCAAAGATCAACAGCGAAAGCCCGGCGCCGATAAACGGCGCTACCGCATAATACGCGCTCGTCCGCGCTGCGCCAAGCGCACGCTGGGCGCGCACATAAAAAAAGATGCTGAGGCCATATGCCACAAAGCCAAGCAGGAGGGCTGCCGGGATCGCCGCGCCTCCGCTGAAGCGTTCTCCTGCAAGCAGCGCCACCGCGAGCGCCACCGCACCCGAGCCAAAGCCTTTTACGATCACGATTTGCGCCGGATCTTTTCCGGAAATCGCACGCGTGCAGTTGTTTTCAAGCCCCCAACACACGGCTGCAAGCAAAACAAACAGCGACCCTTTGGAAAAGGAAAGGCTGCCTGCATCCGAAAGCGAAAGCAACGCGCTCGCAAGCGTAATCAGGCCGATGGCTGCAAACAGCCGCCCGCTTACCCGTTCATGGAATAGGAACAGGGCGATGAGCGCCGTTGCAACGATCTCAAAGTTGTTCAAAAGCGCCGCATTCGCCGCCGTGGTTTCAGTAAGCCCATGCATCAGGAGGATCGGCGCCGCCACATCCAACAGCACCATGCCGAAGGCATACGGCCAGTCCGCCCGGACAAGCCTCTGCTCTTTCGGTTCCCTGCCCGTGCATTTTCGTGCAAGGCCAAGCAGCAGCATCCCTGCACCCGCCCCAAGGTAAAGGTACGCTGCCGCCATCGCGGGCGGCAGTGCCTGAAGCAACAGCTTGGAAAGCGGCGCGCTGAGCGCGTAAAGCGCCGCCGCAAGGAGCGCAAGTCCTATTGCGCCTGCGTTTTGTAATGGTTTACGGCTCATTTTGGATTGCTTTCCCCGTGCTTCTCCATCCAGCTTAAAATTGCTTCCTGGTTTTTCAAAATCGTTTCCTGATTCTCAAGCAGGGCATCCACCTTACCGTGCAGGTCCTCCAGAATGCATTCGGATTTGATGTTCACCCGATAATCGTTCTCCGCGCGCAAACGGTCCTTCTCCTCCTGCCGGTTCTGGCTCATCATGATAAGCGGAGCCTGCACAGCCGCCACGCAGGAGAGCACAAGGTTGAGCAGGATGAAAGGATATGGATCAAACCCATCGTTTGCAAGGAACACGGCGTTCACGATCATCCAAAGCAGCAAAACGCCGATGAACACAAAAATGAACGTCCAGCTCCCTGCAAAATGTGCAATCGCATCTGCCGCGCGCTGTCCCAGCGTGTATTGCTCTTTCGCCTTGCGATAGGTGTTTTTTGAAACCTTATTCTCCAGCAGATGATGAAGTGTGCTTTCATCCGGTTTGCGCCCGTGCGCGCCGAGCGATTCCCAAAGATCGTTCTTTTCCTGTTTTTCCGGGTATTTCGTCCGTTTCATAGTTCTTCCTCCACGTTTCTCAACATGGCGCACCGCTGCGCTCATAAAAAAGCGTACTACGCCGCCCGCCAAATTGCAAGCGGCCTGTTTCATTTGACGCATTTCCCAAGGCTATGGTAAAATCCATGCATATCATTTTCCTTCATGCATAAGGATGCACTATGAGCACCAAGCCTTTTCGTTCAATCATCGTCCTGCTGTGGCTTGCCAGAGGGTGGTCGATTACGACGAGTTTACCCATTTTTGTGTATTGCTCCTTTC
>ERZ772821.229-NODE-229-length-54292-cov-12.838911_pt1 | contig 54292 bp, 50 predicted proteins | sample MGYA00580859_ERZ772821 | MGnify/ENA primary metagenome ERZ772821 (study PRJEB29015, sample SAMEA2737674) | human gut metagenome | biome: human gut; feature: human-associated habitat; material: faeces | place: China | collected 2012 ...
TTTTCAATATTCCCAAGCACTTTATTCTGTTGTGAGATTTTCTCTCAAATTATTTCATTACAATAATGATTTGGAGAACATGAAATTATTATATGAGAAATTGCCATTGTCAAAATATGATAGGGACATTATAGACAGCATTTTCTGTTGCATACAATCCAGAAACGAAATGGTGGAGAAACTGGCATATTATGCTGGAATGTCTGATGCATTAGAATTTTTGAAACAGTAGGGCCGGTTCTCCGGTCCTATTTCAACTTTTAAACATCAACTTTTAGAGCGAGTAGACGTTGCGCGCCTCTAGTACAAAAGATTAATCTAGTATGATTAAAAGTTATACTTCCAGGATAATAGTTGATGCTTTAAATAATATTAGTTGGAAAAATAGTGATAACTGATATAAAAATGGGCGGTTTTGGTGTAAAAATGGGATTTTTCTTGATAAAAGTTAAGATCAACTTTTAAGAAAAGAGGATATTCATATAAGTTAATATTTGAAATCTTTCTATATAAAATAAATGCTTTGTAATGATATGAGTCCAAAGCTCCGCCAGTAAGAAAGGCTTAGTCTTGATTATGTCGTATGTGACACAATAAGAAGATCATTATGTCATATGTGACATATCTCAGGAAATAGATTATGTCGTATATGACATAATAAAGATTTGAAAATGTCGTATGTGACATAATGAGAAGGCTATTGTGTCGTATATGGCATAATTATAATAACAGCAGCTGATGTTCTCGGCATATATGTCGGTGACAAAACGGTTTTGGTGCGATATTGGTAGGTTTTGAGGTGATATTATAGGGTTTTGAGGTGGTTTTGCGAAGATATGGAAAAGAGACCCGGAAGTGGGTCTCTTTCGGTTGGGAAGACTACGTGGTTTTGGACGGCTCTTTTTTCTTTTGTTCTGCAGTAGCTTTGAGATCTTCCTCGTAGGTATCGATTAGTAACTTGAAAAGCGCCCGAGCATTACTTTTTACATTTGGAAAAAAGTCAGATCGGATCTTTCCGGGTGAGGTTTCGTTCTGAAATAGCTTGTTAAGTTTCAAAAGTTTCCTCTGAACATATTCCTTATTGCAAAGGAGAAACCATTGATCAACGACGTGTTCTAAGGCATCGTGATAGGCTTGGATATACAGATCAATACCTGTGGAAATCGTCTCATAAGCATCTGCCTTGGTTGGATAATTTTTTCTAAGGTACTGTAAGGTACCAGCATTAATAGTAAGATTTCCTCCAAACATACGGTGAGATAATGGGCGTTTGGGCTCATCGTGTCGCCACTCCTGAAGAATTTCCTGATTGATATCGTAATCTCTGATGATGTCTGCGTCCTCGTCAGTGTAACCGCGTTCCAGAAAATTCTTTTTAGCGAGTTTTAGTCGCTGATCTTCAGGTGTAGGATTACACTGCCACAGCAAATATACGATTGCGTAACTTTGTGGGGGAGCTATCATGCGGATGAGACCATATAGGCGTTGCTTGCTGTAGCCGGTTGCGATAGTGTCATTGAGCGCATTAAGCGAAAAGACCAGCTCTGAATGATGCACACCATAATCGTAAGAAGACATTGTACCGGTCCAGTATTCAATGATTTTATCCATGCTATTGGGTGCTGCGTGATAGCCAGCTGCGTAGATTTTCTTGTATTCTTCCCATTTTTTATAGGTGATGTAGTCATCAGGGAAGAGTCCGGCTACCTTAGAGAGGGCTTGTTCTTTGAGCTGATTTTGTTTCTGGGTAAGCTTCACTTGTCAATTCCTCCATTTTTTGTACCCTCACCAGAATCCTCTTTTTCTGATGCCGCTGCCATTTCTGCGTCTATTTCCCTGCCTAATTCCAGAAGATAAGCTATTACTTCGTCGTGATCTTTGCACATACTGCAGACCATCTGGTAATGCAGAGATTGACATATATCACTGTCAGCATAATCAGGAATTTTTCTGTACAAATTATTAAGATACGCGTATCCATGCCCATATTTGTGTTGCAGATATGCGAGATCAATTTTTTCTTCGTCTCTTGGAACTTCTTTTTCTAACAAACTAAAAATAGCATTTTGTTCCCGAGCCTTCGGCAGGAGGAGATCATCTGCTTCATACAGTATAGATTGTAAATACTCCGAATCTATATTGATCCCATACCATTCACGAAAACCATCGACGACGTAATTGAATGTACAGCCTTCATTGAGGTGTTCGATGGCTTTACGAACTGCCGTAGCGCAATCAATATTCAAATCCGATATAAAAAATCCAGCCAATGATTCCACAGTCCCTTTACTCATGTGTTCTCCTCCTTTTCCCAAATTACATTGCCTTTGCGAATCATGTCTGTTACTGAACTATGTACCTTTGAATTGCGTACAGGTTCGTATCTATACTCAACAATAATCAGAGTATCAGCTCCATATTGATTGTTATATTTCTCGGCAATATCCTGCCGCTGACGGTAAATCGGCGTGTGAGCCGCCGGACCGTAGTCGCTGCTGGTTAATACAGCTAATGTGATGCGCGATAAACTGGTCTTATACTGCACAATCTGCATGACATAATTACCGTATAGGCTGATTAATTCTGGAATCAGTGCATCCAAAATTTCTTGTGTTGGAATGCCGGCTGCGAGGCGTTCGTAGACCTTTCTGTTACGTTCAATAAACTCATTGGAGATTTTTATTAACTCCATAATATCTGCCACGTTATAATCCTTTTCTTTATCAGTCATTTTTCCACTTCCTTTTCAAGTTTTTCAAATAGGCTTTTCATTTTTTTTCACAACCCGTATAACATCTTCCGGTGCATAACCAAGCTCGCTAGTTAGTTTTTTATAAGCCTCGCTCATGGTTATATATCCGTAATGAACTTGTGCTATCAAAGCCGCGGCTTGCTCGCCATGCTGGCAACCGTCCATGAAAGTTCTGAATATGCAGTTTAGTTGCTGATAACTGTAGCCATATTTGCGATGCAGGTATTCGGTGTCAAAATTTTTCATGATTTTTAAATCGTGACAGTAGATATTTTTCTCTGCATTTTTCTCTCTTTCTGGAAGCGGTAGCAGGAGTGGCTCATCACTTGTCAGATCGCGTATTTCGTCGGGCGATATTATGTAATGAAGCCATTCTCCTAATCCAGTGGCGACAAAGCTGTAAGTGCAGCCGTCATTGAGTTTTGCAACGATGATATCCATCAGGTTCCCGATATCGGCCTTTTTTCTGTCGCGGAGATATTTCTTTTTGTCCAGATTATCGCTGGTATCATTCATTGTCATTGTTAGCCTCCTCGTCATCTTGACACATAAGAATTCTTTGAAAAAGATTTCCGGTCATGATATCAACGCAGGCGCGAAAACCCTCCCAGAATGCCCAGATGTCAGCCGCACCGGCGACGTCCATCAGTATATCACTGACGGCATTTTCGTCTATTGGCTTTTGAGTTGCGATTAAATGCGCCGCATTATCAATCGTACACTGAAGATCGTCTGGATAACCATTGTGACAATAATAGGCATAGACAGTTGCTTTTAGGTCCTCGGCATCAGCAGGAACGAAGAAATCATCCTGCCTGCCGTAAAGAACAGAATTGGTCATTTTGCACAATACCTCGCTTTCTTGTTTTATGATAAAAATGTTATCACAAAAAACTTTGAAAGTGCAGTGCTTATCGTGTATTTCAGTATTTTCGTCACTTTGTAGTTTTCGAATACTTTTTCGAACACTTATTTTTTATTTAGAAAAGTGAATATTTGATTGTGCAAAATGACGAAAAAGAAAATGAGAAAAATTTGTTGATGATGTAATAAGAAATGATGGCATAAGAGGGTGAAAATTGTGCAAGATTTAAAAAAAGATTTCTTATAACTTTTTTTGAGGTGTTTTCTGAAAACGGATAAAGTAATTGCAGTTTTCACGAAAAAAGCTTTGGGTGATATGCCAATAGACTTTTACGAACATACGATCTACAATTAACCTACAAACAAGACATTGTACCTCCATACCTGTCCAACTGGAGGTCTTCAAATATTTGTGCCCCATAAAATTTTCTCCTCCAAAACGCCCCGCACTTTCTTCTTTCTCTGGGGCGTTTTGGTTTGGAAAACAGGCGATATGCCGGGGCACTCTGCGTTAGGAGGATACGGCTTTGAGTTTGGGTTTAATGACCTAAAGCCATATAGTATTATTAGGGTTTAGGTCATTAATTTTATAGTCCAAAATGATGAGTAATTCAGATAAATGTAATAAAACTTTATGCAATATGCACTAAAATGAGAGCGGATAACTTTAAGAGTTATGACCTAAACATAGATATTGGGACTTTAAAATAGCACATGCGACTTTAAAGATTAAAGCTAAAAATCCACTTGGGAAGTAGCAGGGTTACGACTTTATAGGTGGCATAGGGCTGTACGTAGTTACAGCAGCGGAAGCTGCTGCTTTGGCAGCCGGGGGTGAGCTTGATTTATACAGCTTATGGGATCAAATAAGGATCTATATACACTAAGGTAGAGTGCCCCGAAGAAATGGTAAAAAGGAGGAACTGATGAGTGGAAAACTACTATATTATAAAGGGTATACCGGCGATATCAATTACAGCCAGGAGGATGATTGCTATTATGGTGTCGTCAAAGATATCACCGGCTTAGTGAGTTATGAAGGCAGCACTTGGGAGAATCTGGAGAAAGATTTCCGGGGAGCCGTTGACGACTATCTGACTTTTCAGGAAACTCTTTAATTACATTAATATTCGAAAAAGTCCATTTCTTCTATTTGTTATAGAAGGAACGGCCGGAGAGGTACTCACAATACATACCGCAACAAGCCAGAGTGCCGCCGATCACACATTACAGGAGGTTTTATAGGTCACAACTCTAAAAACGAAAATACATATTATTATGCCGACGTTAATAATACGTCCGCACAGGTGGAGAAATTTCACACCATTGGAGCGAAGGAAAACCAGATCATCATAGATCCCGTCCACGCAAGACTCCCCAGAAGGGAGAATTACCAGAAATTAAAAAATGAAATACTGCAGTCCGGAGACACCCTCATCATTTGCAGTCTCTCCGTGCTAGGTAGTAAATACGCCGCCCGTCCGGAGCTGATACATTACCGGGATCATCATATTAGAGTAAAGATCCTGGACATGCCGGCAACTCTGCAGGACCTTCCAGAAGGACAGGAGCAGGGTTATGACATTGTCACAGATATTATTATACAGACATTAAATACTGTGATAAGACAGGAGCAACTCCGAATCAAACGTCAGCAGCGACGCGGGATAGAAACGTTAAGAGAGTCCACCGCATGGGAGGGTTACGGACGTCCAGCAATTACCCTACCAGACAATTACATAGAAGTCATGGATCGGTGGCTGGCCGGTAATATTACGGCTAATGCTGCTATGGGACTGATGGGACTCAGGAGGACCACGTTTTACAAGCTCGCTAAATTATACAAGGAAGGAGATCAGCAGGTATGAAACGAGAAATCACCTATTATATGGAGAAATATTATCCAGTAAAAATCGTAGAAGATACGGAGGAGGGCGGCTTTACAATCACCCTCCCTGATTGCCCAGGTTGTGTCACCTGTTGTGATCGATGGGAGGACATCCCGGCAACGATTGCAGATGCACAGCGAGAGTGGATGGAGGCGGTTACGGAAAATGCAACTCCACCAGCAGAAGAGCGGCAAGAGAAGGGTTTAGATTATTACATGGACCTACTTTACAACATAGACGTGATTAGCCACGATGAGAGCGGCTACACTGTAGGAATCCGAGAACTCCCATGGATCACCGCGACTAATGAGAGCATGGATATAGCCCTGGAATTACTGGACTGTAATAAGGACTCCTGGCTGCAGGAGGCGATTAAGAGCGGCGTCCCAATCCCGGAACCACCACGAGATGATAGATATGATCTGCCGGAAGAAATTGCCGATGCGATCGATAGAGGAAATTGTTTATTAGAGCAGGCGGAAGAAAATGCGAAACGGGTAAAAGAATTCTTCTATACTGTAATAGTATCCAGCAATGACACGGACCATTCAATAAGGATGGATTTACGACATCGGGTGTATAGGGCGACCAAAATACCAAAAGGAAAATACCTAAAATACAATAAAGAGGAAATTCAGGAATTATACAGGGAGATTATAGAAGAAGCAGAATAAGATTAAACAGAGGAGCAGCAAATTCGCTGCTCCTTTAAAAATCTATTCCAAAGGTCGGTTCCGGAATTGGTCTACCAGCTGCCTGAGCTGTCTCCATCCATTCCCTCATCATAATTTTTACATTTTCATAGGCCTCGTTCGGGCTATGACCATCAGCCGTACAACCCGGCAGATCTGGAACGGTCACAATGTAGCAATTTTCCTTTGCTGAATATTTCATTATTATACAATAATTCAAATTTGAATCCCCTCCAATCCAAAAATATCTATAGATATTATACCACGGAATCAAATTGTTATATATCACAATCTAAATAAAATATTTAGAAAAATGAATATTTGCGAGATAAATGGAGAAAAACGTAGAAATGCGAAGAAAAAATTGCTATCTACCGACTGGAAATAACATATTAATACCAGAAAAAGAAATAAAGAGAATTGGAGGTATTGATATGAAAAATAACGAAGTGCCCTTATGGTTACGTTATGCGCTGACGCTCTCAGAAGCCGCCCAGTACTTTAACATTGGCGAAAGAAAATTGCAGCAGATCGCCGACGAAAACAGGGATACCGGATTTGTAATTTACAATGGTGTCAAATTGTTATTCAAACGTGAAAAATTTGCTGAATGGCTGAATGAAGTTAATGCGATCTAGTGATGACAAAAGGGCACTGAGCTGATAAAATAGAATCGTGCTCAATGCCCTTATTTTCGTATGAGGGTAAAACATATGTCTAAAAATAATATTAGCATAAAGCGGAAGGATAGTAAAGGGCGTATTCTGCGGGATCGCGAGAGCCAGCAACCAGACGGTCGCTATCGTTACAGCTACTACGAAAACGGTACAAAGAAAAGCTTTTATTCCTGGAAGTTGGAAAAGAACGATAAACCTCCAGCAGGAAAAAGAGACTGTATTGCGTTAAGGGAGAAAGAAAAAGAACTGCAGCTGCAACAATTACATGGAATCAATCCAGACAAAATGACAGTCCTGGAATTAGTAAAAAGGTATTTACTAATAAAGGATGCAAATGTTAAAAAGACGACTAAGGCCGGTCACCAAACAGTTCTTCGGCTTTTAGAAAAAGAAGAGTTTGCAAAAAAGGAAATAAGCAAAGTAAAGGTTTCTGACGCCAAATTATTTCTTATCAAATTGCAGCAGGAGGACGGTAAGAGCTACAGTACTATTCATACTATCAGAGGTGTGTTAAGACCGGCTTTTCAGATGGCACTGGATGATGAAATGATTCTCAGAAATCCGTTTGAATTTCAGGTGTCACTTGTATTGGTAAATGACTCCGTAACAAGAGAAGCAATCACATTGGATCAGATGCGGAAATTCTTAAAGTTCGTACAGGAGGATAAACATTTCTCCAAGTATTACGAGGCATTTTACATTCTATTCCACACCGGCATGCGTATTTCGGAATTCTGCGGACTGACGGTGAAAGATATCGACATGAAGGAACGTAAAATTAATATTGACCATCAGTTGCAGCGTCACTCCGACATGCAGTATGAGATCGTGAGCACGAAGACCAATGCGGGTACTAGAGAGTTGCCAATGACACAGGAGGTTTATGAGTGTTTCAGGATCATTTTGGAGAATAGGAAGAAGCAGAAGGTGGAAGCGGTTATTAACGGGTACAGAGGTTTTTTGTTCCTTGATAAAAACCGGAAGCCAATGGTAGCGTTGCACTGGGAGAAGTACTTCCAACATGCGGTTGAAAAGTATAATAGTATTTATAAGGTACCGCTTCCAAAGATCACGCCACATGTCTGTCGTCACACCTATTGTAGTAATCAGGCAAGGGCCGGAATGAACCCAAAGACTCTGCAGTATCTTATGGGGCATTCGGACATCGGTGTGACCCTGAACACCTACACACACCTGAAGTATGATGACGCTAAGGATGAGGTCCTGAAGATGACCGGCAGCCGCTAAAAATGCCGTAGTGCTAAAAAATTTAATTTAGCACTAAATTTAGCACTATTGACGTCAGAGATGCGAGGAGTTATACAGAGAAATGAAGAGTTACATAAAAATTAAGAAAATCCGTAAAGCCCCGTAAATCCAGCATAAATCAGCATAAGAAAACATAAAGGAGTATAAGTCTGAAATGATAAAAGTACTTTTTATTTGCCATGGCAATATCTGTCGTTCTCCAATGGCAGAATTTATATTTAAGGACATGGTCAATAACCGTGGGGTTAGTGAACAGTTCTACATCGCCTCTGCGGCGACGAGTACAGAGGAAATCTGGAATGGAATCGGTAACCCGGTATATCCACCGGCGAAGCGTGAACTGGCGAAACATGGAATTTCCTGTGAAGGGAAAAGGGCAGTACAGCTTAAAAAATCAGATTATGACAAATATGATTATCTGATTGGAATGGAAGAGCGAAACAGAAGAAATATGCTTCGAATTCTAGGCAAAGATCCGGAAAAGAAAGTGAGCCTTCTGCTGGATTATGCGGACGAACACGGGGATATCGCAGATCCATGGTATACAGGAAATTTTGACATTACATATCGCGACGTAGTCAGGGGATGCGAGGGCTTTCTGACATATCTGGAAGGCAAAGGGCAGATTATTATGAATTAAACTGACCTGATCTGAATTTTATTCTAAAGTATTTTATAATAAGAAATGTTATAAAAACAATTGTCGATATCCACGAATTTTGTCGAACGAATTTTCTTTACATAAACAATATTATGCGGTATCCTCTAGATACAGCAACTCTTGAAGGGAGCATCTGCTTCCTTCTTTTTTTCAAATCTATTTAAGTCATGGGCAGATCGCCCGAATAATTCAGGAAAGATGAGGAATTGAATATGGAAAACGGTTACGAAAACTTCGTGGACACTTTGAGACAGAGTCTTCTTAAGGAAACTTCTTATGAAGAAGAAATGATCTGTTATAAGAGGGCTGAGGAATATCCTCCGACTTCGGGTGACAGACTGCTTTTGAAAAACAGACAGAAGGAAGGCGTTTATGAAGTCTGTGCACTTTATGTGCGAGATCTGTATGATGAATTTCAAAATGGATGGAGCATGGAGAATATCATACAGGAAATTATGAAAAGATTAGATACGCTTGCTCGTTCCGAGTGTTTTGAGAAAAGTAAAAATCTGGACAGTTACGAAAAGGTAAAGGGAGATCTGTTTATCCGCCTGATGAATGTGGTTAAATATCGAGATGAACTGAAGAATGCAATTTTTCGAACCGTTGGGGATATTGCACTGGTATTATATGCCCGGATGGGAGAACTGGATGGATGCAGTACCAGCATTAAAATAAAAAAACATATGTTACAGAAATGGGAGCAGGATGAACAGTCAGTGTTTAATGAGGCACTTTTGAATACGTATTTTATTTCGCCACCAAGAATTTATTGCTGGGAGAAACTTCTATATAATTTGGATTATGAAGGCGAGAATTTTATGAATCTGCTGTTTGATATGTCTTTGAAGAAAGATGCAATAGGAAATTGTCTGAGTACATCTGTCCGGACCAATGGAGCAGTGGCTGTTTTTTTACCCGGAGTTGCGCAGCGATTGGGGAAACTTATTGGTGGCAGTTTTTATATGGTGTTTACAAGTATTCATGAAGTAATGATACACAGCGAAGATAGTGCAGATCCAAGAAAGCTAAAAGAGGTTCTGGCAGAGACTGTAGAGGAAACGACACCGGAAGAAGATTTTCTTACCTATTATGTGTACCATTACAATGCGGAAACTGGTCAGTTCAGCTATTATTGAAGCAATCTGATTATCCCGTATGCTTTTTATCAGTGTGTGCATATACTAATTAAAAAGCAGTCAGGAGATACAAAATTGGCTTATAAAATTGTTTTGGATGCGGGACATGGCGGAACGGATCCAGGTGCTGTATATAATGGAAGAAATGAAAAAGATGATAATCTTGCACTTGCACAAGCGGTAGGAAAAATCCTTGAAGACAATGGTGTGGATGTGGTATATACTAGAACAGAAGATATTTACCAGACGCCATTTGAGAAGGCAAGAATCGCAAATCAGTCAGGTGCAGATTATTTTATCTCTTTTCATCGGAATAGCAGCCCTGAAGATAATCAATATCAGGGCGTAGAAGTTCTGGTATATGACAAAAGTGGAATTAAGTATCAGATGGCACAAAATATTGTTGGAGCACTGGGGGAACTTGGATTCAGAGAAATAGGAGTAAAAGAACGTCCGGGACTGGTCGTTCTGCGAAGAACCAGAATGCCTGCTCTTCTCATTGAAACCGGATTTATAAACTCAGATGCGGATAACGCATTATATGATGAGAAAAAAGATGAAATAGCACAGGCGATTGCAGGCGCAATTCTAGGAACGTTATCGGAAGAAACGATAGAAGCTCCTTTGTATTATCGGGTACAGACCGGCGCATTTCGGAACAGAGAGAATGCAGACCGTATGCTTTATCAATTGACAGATCAGGGATATCCGGCATTTCTGTTGAATGAAAATGATTTATATAAAGTACAGGTTGGTGCATTTCAGCAGATTGGAAATGCAATAAATATGGAACAACGCCTCAGAGATGCAGGATATAGTACGGTCATTGTAACAAAATAAACCAAAAGAGAAGGTATCGAATATGTACGAAGAGTTCATAAAAGAAACAAGTAAGTTCATTTTTGCAGAAAATAAGCCAGAGAAAGCGGATATTATTTTTGTACCCGGCAATGGTTATTCACAGATGGCAGAGAAAGCGGCACAGCTGTATGCGAAAAAATATGCTCCATTTGTACTGCCAAGTGGAAAATACAGTATTTCTGCAGGCAGATTTGGCGGAGTACTGACTGGTCAGAAACGGTACAGTGGAGAGTATCAGACGGAATGGGAATTTTTAAAGGATGTACTGATGAAGAATGGTGTGCCGGCGGATGCTGTTCTGAAGGAAGACCAGGCGACATTTACCTGGGAAAATGCAAAGTTTTCCAGAAAAGTTACAGATCAGGCAGGTATTAATATAAGGAAGGCAATTATTTGTTGCAAAAATTATCATGCTAGAAGAGCCTTAATGTATTATCAGAGGGCATATCCGGACACTGAGTTTCGGGTATGCCCATGTTGTGTTGATGGCATTACCAGAGATAATTGGACAGAGTCTGAGAGAGGAATAAAAGAAGTTCTTGCAGAAGTAAACAGAATAGTCACTCAATTCTCACTAATGATGTAATCTTGATAAATATAAAAAAAATAATTTGGGGGTGTCGAAAAAAGTAGAACTGTGATATAATGCTTGTGTCGTAAAATAAAATATTGTGTTACAAATTAGTTACGAAAAGATAAAAGTTTCATATACGACAAAATAGATATTTTTATATTACAGTACTTAAATTCGAATTATATATGATATAGAAACAAGTTACATTTTTTATTTAAAGATTACGTAAATTAGATGGAACTGCCGGCATATAATGGCTTTGTCTGGCAGTAATGAATATAGATTGAGGTGTGAGGATTATGATGAAAAAGAGGAAGAATGTGCAGTTTATTGCTGCTGCAGCACTTACCGCAGCACTTGTAACAAGTCAGTTTTCATTTGCAACAGTAATGGGAGACGATACATCGACCGTACAGGTCAGCAGTCTGATCCCGAATAATGTTACGATTGATCAGCCGGTTCCTCTTTCAGATATTTCACTTCCGAAGAGTGATTATGGAACACTTTCCTGGGCAGATGGGTCTTGCGTACCGTCAGCGAGAGTGCAGACTTATGATGTTGTATTTCGCCCGTATAATGCTGCTGATCTGGCGAAGATTTCCGGCTGGGATGGGCAGTCAGATGCAATTTACAGCAGTGTGACAGTTGTTGTAAGCAGTATCAGTAAGGATTCAGATTATGAGGGGGCTCAGACAGAGCAGGAAGCTGCAGATACTGAGAATACGGCACAAAACACAGAAGAAAACACAGAGGCCAGCACGACAGATAATACTGAAGAAAATACGGAAACTACTGTTCCGGAAGTAACTCCGGAAGTAACGGAAAACCCGGAAAATACAGAGAACACAGCAGACTCTGAGTCCACAGAGGATAAGAGTAACGCAGATACAGACAGCACAGAAGTGACGGAAACACCGGATAATGATAATACAGACAATATTATTACTGAGAATACGGAAGCACCGGCTGTAACAGTAACTCCGTCAGAAAATAGAGATACACCAGAGGCCGTTGAGACACCGGGATCTGCAGATATCGCAGAAGTTACTGAGACACCATCAGTGACAGATACACCGGAACCTACAGTGACTCCGGAGGCTGATAAAGACAATATTTTTGATGGAACAGAGAAAGATATCACAGCAGATGACCGAGCTCAGTCGGTTGAGGAGGACACAGAGCCGTCTGATGAAGAAAAAGCACAGATAGCAGAAAAAAATCACACATGCAATGGCATTTCTGTATCAGGGATCAATCTTCCATGGTACGTACAGTTCAGGGTTGCAAGTGGTGAAAATTATGAATTTACCAATGAAGCAGAAGCAAATGTATTCAAATCTTATGATTTTGAATTATGGGATCTGAAAAACAATACAGAGTATGAGATCCCAGATGGTGAATATCTGAGTGTGACAGTTCCTGTTAAGGCCGGATATGATTATACAATTGAGCATCTTCTGGACAGTGGTGCTATGGAAACAATCGTGCCAAGTGTTGAGGGCAGTACAATGGTATTCAGTACACACTCTTTCAGCCCGTTTGGAATTGCAGGAAGCAAGGCACTTGTAGGAGAAGAAATTGAAGATGGAAGCTATTCTTCCGGTACAACTTCTACCGCGACAACGACTCCGCAGGCGACAGCAGCAGCTTCCACAAATACCGGCAGTACATCTGGCGGTACCGCAAATAATGCAAGTAATACAGTATCCGGTTCAGCGAATAATACATCTGTTCAGGCATCCACATCTGAAAATCAGAACAGTACTTCTGACTCTGCTGATCAGAGTGAAGCAGACAGTAAGGGGAATTCTGTAGGAGCTGTTGAGACTGGAGATAATACTCCGATCCTTCCGTTTGTGATCATTGGCATCGCAGCTGCGGTAATTGTAGCAGTACTCGTTTATCTTAAGAAGAAAAAATAATATTTTGCATAGCATTTTGCACATATGAAGCAAAGCTCTTCCATATATTTCAATATGGGAGGGCTTTTTTATGAAGGTAAAGGCAATTTTGAGATCATTGTTTCTGGCATATCTTCTGTCGGGTGTCTGCCTGCTCCTGCTGGCATTACTGGTATTCAAACTTGACATAGGGAAAGGGCCGGTTACGGTAGGAATTTTAGTGATTTATGTGCTGTCCTGCCTGGCAGGAGGATTTTTGGCAGGAAAGATACTTCGTCAGGATAAATATCGGTGGGGATTTCTGGTAGGCTTATGTTATTTTGTGTTACTTGCAGCTGTTTCTTTTGCAGTACAGAGAAAGTGGGATATGAGCTTCCAACATCTGGTGACTACATTTTTTATGTGTCTTGGAGGAGGAACCCTTGGAGGGATGCTTTCCTGATAAAAAAATGCTTTTAATTAGGCTGATTTTATGCTATACTATGCCCAGATAATTATACATAAGGAGGGATATATAATGGAACATATCAAAACATTAAATACAAAGAACCTGCAGAACACAGTGAAAAAAGGTGGATGCGGTGAATGTCAGACATCTTGCCAGTCAGCATGCAAAACTTCCTGTACTGTAGGAAATCAGAGCTGCGAGAACAAATAAGCAGGTTCAGAACATTCAGTAAGCAGCGGAGTGAAATCCGCTGCTTATTCTTATGAACAAAAAGTTACAGGAAAGGATTTTCAGAAAGATGAGTCTGATTCATAGATATCAGAGCAATGGCTATAACATTGTTCTGGATATTAACAGTGGATGTATTCATCTGGTAGACCTTGTAACATACGAAGTTCTTCCTTTTATGGAAGAGGGACTTTCAGAGCAGGAGATTGTTGACAAATTAAAAGATCAGTATCCTGAGGCTGATATCCGTACTTCTGTTTCCGAGTGTGAAAAACTGAAAGAACAGGGTATGCTGTTTACCAGAGATATATACGAAAACATTATTGATGAATTTACAGAGAATCGACAGACAGTAGTAAAGGCTTTGTGCCTGCACATTGCCCATGATTGTAATCTGGCCTGTCGATACTGTTTTGCCGAAGAAGGAGAGTATCACGGAAGAAGAGCACTGATGTCCTTTGAAGTAGGAAAGAAAGCTCTTGATTTCCTGATCGCCAATTCCGGATCCAGAAAGAACCTGGAAGTGGATTTCTTCGGAGGAGAGCCTCTGATGAACTGGCAGGTTGTCAAAGACCTGGTAGCATACGGAAGAGAGCAGGAGAAACTCCATAATAAAAAATTCCGTTTTACACTGACAACGAACGGTGTTCTTCTCAATGATGAAGTTATGGAGTTCTGTAATAAAGAAATGGGAAATGTTGTTCTCAGTGTGGACGGACGTAAAGAAGTTCATGATTATATGAGACCTTTCCGCAAAGGAGCTGGAAGTTATGATCTGATCATTCCGAAATTCCAGAAATTTGCGGAATCCAGAAATCAGGACAAGTATTATGTGCGTGGTACATTTACACATCATAATCTCGATTTTTCAAAAGATGTTCTGCACCTTGCAGATCTTGGTTTCAAACAGATTTCTGTTGAACCGGTAGTTGCAGCTGATACAGAGGAATATGCAATCAGAGAAGAGGATATTCCTCAGATCATGGAAGAATACGATGCACTGGCAAAAGAAATGATCGCCAGAGAAAAAGCCGGAAAAGGTTTCAACTTCTTCCACTTTATGATTGACCTGACCGGTGGACCTTGTGTCTACAAACGTCTCTCAGGATGTGGTTCAGGAACCGAGTATCTTGCAGTAACTCCTTGGGGTGATTTTTATCCGTGTCATCAGTTTGTTGGTGAAGAGCAGTTCCTTATGGGAAATGTGGATGAGGGAATCACACATCCGGAGATCCGTGATAAGTTTGGTAAATGTAATGTTTACACAAAAGAAGCTTGTAAAGACTGCTTCGCAAGATTTTACTGCAGTGGTGGCTGTGCTGCCAATGCTTATCATTTTCAGAAAGATATAAATGGCAATTATGGTATCGGATGCGAACTTCAGCGTAAGAGAGTGGAGTGCGCAATCATGATAAAGGCCGCATTAGCGGAATAAAATAATGCAAGAAGGGAAAGAACAATGAAGAAAAGCAAAGGAATTGTTGTGCTGCTTCTGACCGCCATTATCACAGTCTTTCTGTGTTACACGGCCGGGATTGGCCTCGGACCAACAGGTACCGGTTCTGCAAAAAACATTAAGACCGGCCTGGACCTGTCTGGTGGTGTAAGTATCACCTATCAGGCAAAAGACAGCAACCCAAGTGCAGAAGACATGTCAGATACTGTTTATAAACTCCAGAAGCGTGTTGAACAGTACAGTACAGAAGCACAGGTGTACAAAGAAGGAAGCGACCGTATCGCTGTAGAGATTCCTGGTGTTACAGATGCAGATGCGATTCTGAATGACCTTGGAAAACCGGGTTCTCTGTGTTTTATCACAATGACAGATGATGACGGTAATGCAAACTTCTCCAGTACAGGAAGCGGTTATGTACTGGCAAGAAGTCTGGACGAGATTCGTGAATCCGGATCCGTCGTTCTGGAAGGTACAGATGTAAAAGATGCCCAGGGTGGTGCATTCCAGTCTGACAAAAACAGCTCCAGAGAGTATGCAGTCAGCCTGACACTTACAGATGAAGGTAAGACAAAATTTGCAGATGCTACAGAAGCAAACGTAGGAAAACAGATTGCGATCGTTTATGACAATCAGATCTTAAGCGCACCGAAGGTAAACGAAGCAATCACAGGTGGACAGGCACAGATCACTGGTATGTCCAGTGTGGAAGAAGCACAGAATCTTGCTTCCTATATCCGTATCGGTTCTCTGAGCATCGAACTGGAAGAACTTCGTTCCAGCGTAGTTGCTGCACAGCTTGGTGAAGAAGCAATCTCCACCAGTGTTATGGCTGGTCTGATCGGTCTTGTTATTGTAATCATCTTCATGATTATTATGTATCGTCTGCCGGGTGTTGTTGCCGGTGTGGCACTGATCCTGTATACAGCGATCGTACTCATTACATTGAATGCATTTGACATCACACTGACTCTTCCGGGTATCGCAGGTATCATTCTTGGTATTGGTATGGCGGTTGATGCGAACGTTATCATTTACGCACGTATTCAGGAAGAAATCGCAGCCGGAAACTCTGTAAGAGCTTCTATTAAATCCGGTTTCTCAAAAGCGTTCAGCGCAATCTTCGATGGAAACATCACAACCCTGATTGCATCTCTCGTGCTGATGTGGCTTGGTTCCGGTACTGTTAAGGGTTTTGCTTATACACTGGCTCTTGGTATCGTAGTTTCCATGTTTACAGCTCTGGTTGTATCACGTTTTGTTATGAATGCTCTTTATGCAGTAGGATTCCATGATGAGAAATTCTACGGTCGTGCAAAACAGCGTAAAGTATTCAATGTTGTTGGAAAACGAAAAGTATTTTTCATTATTTCCATCATTCTGATCTTAAGTGGTCCGGTTGCAATGGCAATCCATCACAACGTAGATGGAACAGCTCTGAACTATGCACTTGACTTCTCAGGTGGTACTGCAACAACTGTAACATTCAACGAAGACATGGATATCAAGCAGATTGACTCTGAAGTAACTCCTGTCGTTGAAGAAGTTACAGGTGATAAGAATGTACAGCCGACTAAAGTTGTAGGAACAAATCAGGTAGTTATCAAGACGCGTACGCTTTCTCAGGAAGAACGTGAGAAATTGGATAATGCACTTGTTGAGAAATTTAATGTAGATGATTCTTTGATCACAACAGAAAGTATTTCTTCTACAGTAAGTTCCGAGATGAGAAGAGATGCAGTTGTTGCCGTGATTGTGGCTACACTCTGCATGCTTGCTTACATCTGGTTCCGTTTCAAAGATATCCGTTTCGCAAGCAGTGCAGTACTTGCCCTGCTGCATGACGTACTGGTTGTATTTGCATTCTATGGAATTTCCAGAATTTCCGTAGGTAATACCTTCATTGCCTGCATGCTTACCATCGTAGGTTATTCTATCAACGCAACGATCGTTATCTTCGACCGTATTCGTGAGAATACGAAGGGAAGCAGATCAAACCTTGAAGAGATCGTTAATGAAAGTATCACACAGACACTTACAAGAAGTATGTACACTTCTTTCACAACTTTCGTAATGGTAGCTGTTTTGTACATCATGGGTGTATCTTCTATACGTGAGTTCGCAGCTCCTCTGATGGTAGGTGTTATCTGTGGAGCTTACTCTTCTGTATGCATCACAGGTGCTCTGTGGCTGGTAATGAAACGCTATTATAAGAAACCTGTTGCACAGGCTGTAGCAGCAAAGAATACTGCAGCTCCTGCAAAACAGAATAATAACAGCCAGGATACAAAATCCGGAAAGAAAAATTCAGATCAGCCGAAAAAGAAAAACCGCAAGAGAGTAGCAGAACGTCTGGCGGCACAGGAAGCAGCGGCAAAAGAAAATGCTTCCAAAGATGAAAATAAGGATGCATAATCCGAAACATAAAAAGTAACAATTAAGTTGCTGTGAACGGAGTGAACAGTAACACATCTCAGATCCCGGGACAGACTGCTGCCCCGGGATTTGTGTTTTAATAATGGATAGGTTGATAAACAGAGAGGATCATTATGGAAAAGTGGATGGTATATAATAAGAAAGCAGATTTTCAAAAAATAGGCAGTGAATTTGGAATTGATCCTGTGATAGCGAGATTGATACGAAACCGTGATATACAGGATATGAAAGAGATTCGTTCCTATTTATATGGAACACTTGCGGAAATTCCATCCCCATGGAAGATGAAGGATATGGAACGTGCAGTGCAGATCCTTCAGAAAAAAATTACGCAGAAAAAAAAGATCCGAATCATCGGAGATTATGATATAGATGGCGTGACAGCTACCTGCATTTTGTTGAAAGGTCTGAAACGACTTAATGCAAATGTGGATACTTACATTCCGGACAGAGTAAAAGACGGATATGGAATGCATGAGCAGCTGATCGATAAAGCACTGGAAGATGGAATTGATACGATACTGACCTGCGATAATGGGATTGCAGCTGCGGCTGAAATAGAATACGCAAAAAAAGAAGGACTCACTGTGATCGTTACGGATCATCATGATATTCCTTTCCGCGATACAGAGGATGGAAGAATCTGGATCATTCCGAAAGCAGATGCAGTGGTGAATCCGAAACAGAATGACTGTCTGTATCCGAATAAAAATATCTGCGGGGCGGTGGTTGCGTGGAAACTGATCTGGGCGTTATATGAAAGATTGGGGATTGACAGTGATGAGATATGGGATTTTCTTGAATTGGCAGCAATTGCAACAGTAGGTGATGTCATGGATCTGCAGGGAGAGAACAGGATCATTGTAAAGGAAGGACTGAAAAAACTTTCTTCTACTTCTTTTGAAGGGCTGAAAGCACTGATTTGTGTGAATAATCTTGAAGGTGCAGAGATTACGGCATATCATGTAGGGTTTGTTATTGGCCCATGTATCAATGCAAGCGGACGGCTTGATACAGCAGCAAGATCTCTGGAACTGCTTCTTGCGGATAATATGGAAGATGCAATGAAGCTTGCGGATGATCTGTATGATCTGAATCAGAGCAGAAAAGCCATGACAGAGCAAGGAAAAGAACAGGCGATCCAGAGCATTGAGGAAAATAATCTCGGTAAGGACCGAGTGTTGGTAGTGTATCTTCCAGACTGTCATGAGAGCCTTGCTGGTATTATTGCAGGACGGATCCGTGAAGCATATAATAAGCCGGTGTTCGTACTGACGAAAGGAGCTGACGGAGTAAAGGGAAGCGGGCGGTCGATCGAGGCATATTCTATGTATGAGGAACTGGTGAAATGCAGTGATCTGCTCACGCAGTTTGGCGGTCATCCGATGGCAGCCGGACTTTCAATGGAGGAAAAAAATGTAGAACTTTTCCGCAGACGTCTGAATGATAACTGTACCCTTACAGAACAGGATCTGATTCCAAAAATTATGATCGATGTGCCAATGCCGATTTCCTATCTTTCCAAAAAACTGACAGAACAGTTAAAGGTGCTGGAACCATTTGGTAAAGGGAACTCGAAACCTTTGTTTGCACAGAAAAATCTTCGGGCAGTGGGGATTCGTGTTTTTGGCAGAAACAGGAATGTGGCAAAGATGCTTCTTATAGATGAAAATGGAATAAAGATGGATGCAGTATATTTTGGAGAAGCACAGGAATTCGTGGATTTTGTACAGGCGCATGATACCATATCTGTTACATATTATCCTGAAATTAATGTTTTTCAGGGAAGAGAAAACCTGCAGGTGGTCATAAAGAATTATTGTTGATTTTGGCACTGAAATAAGGGAAAAGTATGGAGTTTCGTAAAGTTTTCGTAAATACACTGTATGATAATGTAAATTGCACACAAAATTGCACATAATTTCGACAAATATGATATTTTAGCATAAAATTAAACATCTGGTTCGTCAAATTCTACAGCTAAGACTGCAGTTAAGACAGGAGATAATACACCGATTCTTCCATTCGTGATTATTCTTCTGGCAGCAATCGTAGTTTTTGTAAAAAAACGTTTCGGAGGCAAAAAAAGCTGATACTTGATCAGAAAAAAATAAGCAATAAAAAAATCCGTTTCAGGTGATAAGCCTGAGACGGATTTTTTATGTAATAGGAAATTACTTCGTAATGTTCCTATTACATAAAAATGTGAGGAAGCTTCCAAAAGAAAAAATCATCCAAGTCTTCTGCGGAGCATTTCCGGATTCATTGCGTAGTTGATGGCAGTTTCTTTTGTGATGCGTCCATTTTTGTACAATTCAAAAAGGCTTTGATCCATGGAGCGCATCTGTCCGGGACTGGAAGAAATGACACCGTCGATCTGATGAATTTTATTATCACGGATCATATTCCGGATAGCAGGAGTAAGACGCATGATCTCAAAAACCGGAATATTTTTGCCGTTGACATCCGGAACCAGTTGTTGAGAAATGACAGCCTGAAGTACCATGGAAAGCTGCATGATGATTTGATGCTGCTGGGATGGTTCAAAAACATCTATGATACGGTTGAGCGAATTTGCGGCTCCGAGTGTGTGCAGACTGGAAAGGATGAGATGACCGGTTTCGGCAGCTGTCATGGCAGTCTGAATGGTTTCGTGATCACGCATTTCGCCAAGAAGAATGACATCCGGGCTCTGGCGAAGGGTAGCTCGCAGGGAAGTAATATAATTTTCCGTATCAGTGCATATCTCACGCTGGCTTACGATACAACGATCGTGTCGATGCAGGTATTCCAGAGGATCTTCCAGCGTAATGATATGCCCTTCGCGAGAATGGTTGATTCGATCTATAAGGCAGGCCATGGTTGTGGATTTTCCGCTTCCGGCAGATCCGGTTACAAGAACCATGCCTTTTGTCAGATCAGCAATACTCATGACATCCTCGGGAATAGAAAGCTCGGCGGGATCCGGCAGCTGGAAAGCGATAACACGTATGACTGCTGCCAGAGAACCACGCTGTTTGTAAGCATTGATACGAAAACGTGACAGACCTGGAATAGAAAAGGAAAAGTCATCGTCACCGGTATTGTGCAGTCGTGAGATATCACGGTTATTCGCCATCTGATAAATTGCTTCGAGAATTTCACTGGTCTGTTCCGGCATCAGACGGTCACCATAGGTGGAAAGACGTCCATCGGTTTTTATAGAAAGTGGACGTCCTGCAATAATAAAAATATCTGAAGCGTGCAGATCTGCTGCCTTAGAGAGAAATTCCAGAGTTTGTTCTTTATTCATGAGTGCCTCCTTTATAAACAGACTGACTGGTGTCCGGAGTCCAGGGAGCCGTGGTGTCTGTTTTCCATTGTAATATTTGTATCAGAGAATCCCCGGATTTCTCCGGGTATAAAACCTTCAGGCAGACAGTGAGCTGCTGAGTGTCAGAGAGTGGTTCGGCGAAAAGCAATGTCTGCTTTTCTTCGTTAAAAGTAAGTTCAGAATGATCTTTGCAAAATTGTCCGACAAGAGCAAGATATTTTTCCTGATCGGTGGCCTGCCGGTAGGCATCTGTGAGTTCTGTCTGAATCTCATTGATAACTGTGGAAGCCTGACTGCAGGCATTATAATAACCTTCTGTCTGTTGCATGGAATTACGGGCGGTGCTTAATTCTGAACGGGAATTTCCGAGTGTCAGCAAAGAAAGCACTGCAAGACAAAGCACGGAAAAGATCAGAAACAGAGAGGGAATTCCCGTGGCAGTAAAAAAGCTGTTGTGGTCTTTCATGAGCTGGCCTCCTTGTCTGAATTTTCAATAATAGGAAAAACCAGATCAATCGTGTAAATCTGTATATCATTTGTGGCGTGATAGAAAGTAAGGGTTCCCTGTCTGGAGTTCGCTGTTTCGTGTAATGTAAGTTCCATTTTATAGGAAGCCTGTGAATCGGAACAGAGTTGCCAGGAACTGTCATAGTACCATTCGATGAGATTGTCCTGAATCTGTCCATCAGGAAACAGTGAGACAAAGCTTTTTGCGGTTCCGTCACTGTCTTCCAGAATTTCACCGACGGAAGTTGTGAGCGTTTGTATATGATGCCATTCCTGAGCCTGTATATGATTTTTTTTTGCAGCAGCAAAGATACGGATACAGGCAGCACTGGAAAGTGCCAGAAAAAGCAGAACAAAGATCATTTCCATTAAAAAGAGACTTGTTTTTGAATGTGCGGATATTTTTTTCATGATGCCTCCTTGGAAACGGAATTCTGATGGAGATAAAAAGTTTCTTTGTTTCCTTCAGAATCTTTTAATTCAAAAGAATAAAAACCAGGTCTGCTTTCAGAGATCTGAAAGTCAGAAAGTTGAGCAATCGTTGTTCCGGCAGATGCATTGGCAGAAGAACTGTCTGAAGTAAAGAGTTCTTTCAGATTACCCTGATCAAGATAAATATAAGTGATGTAATCCTGATCATTCAGTGTATCACGAAAACAAAGGGCAGAAAGATTATCCAGTTTGCCGGTGAAAATTCCATTTACTGTGTCATGCTGTCTGAACTTGGTTGTAAGATAGGAAACAGCAGTACCGAGAGTATTTTCTGCATTTGTATTTTTTACAGTCTGCTGATAAATGCGTGCTGAAAAAAGCAGCATGAGCAGAAGAAAAAGAACAAAAATGCCAAAAAGCAGAAGAGAAGCCAGTTCAGCAACTGGATGTCTGGTGATAAGCCTTTTTTTCATTTGGCAGCCCCCTTTCCATGTCCGGCAGTATCGGACAGCAGAATTACACTTATATAAGGAAGTAGGTTGGAACCGTTTGGGGTATATTCGACAACAAAACGAGAGCGGTCATAAGTTATGTGGTAATCATTCAGAATCTGGTCCAGACTTTCTGGATATTGACCATTCATGGCATATGACCGGATAGCACCATTTTCAAGTGCCTGTTCCAGTGCCTGTTGTTCTTTGTGAAGGGTTTCATCGGATGCAAAGCTGACACTGATGAAAAAAATGCTGCTGATCAGAATGAGAAAGCATAAAGGTAGTAACAGACTGAATCTACGTAAAAATTTTTTCCTGTGGCTGTCAAAGAGTTCCATTTATAGCTCACCTCACAATGCAATATCAGAGAGAATACCCAGAAGCGGCATCATTACAGAAAGCAGAACGAGACCGACAAGCAGGGACAGGATGATGACAATCGTTGGCTCAACGATGGAGATTGCTTCCGAAATCAGATCAACTGCTTTTTCACGATATTTTACGGAAAGCTGATTAAGTGCCTCATCTGCCGAACCAGATTGAAAACCAACAGAAATCAGTCTTCCCTCCATACCGGTAAAAAGTTTGGAATCTGTCAGTGCCTGATAAAACGGAGTGCCTTCTTCCAGTAAATGACCTGTTTCTTCCAGTCGCTTCAAAATCAGAGGATGTGAAACCATTTCAGCAGACAGCTCAAGACTTGTATCTGGAGTGAGACCGCTTTTCAGCCCGAGAGAAAGTCCCTGTGCAAGACGCCCGTAATCGGCAGCCAGTGGGATATCGCGAAAGACTGGTAAGTGGTAAGCTGCGTTTCTCAGATAAATGTGTCCTTTTTCGCTCAGACTGAGAAAAAGAATCAGACCAACCAAGAGAACTACCAATATCAGGAAAATACCGGAATAATTGCTGAGAATACTCCCGGCTTTCAGTAATCCAAGAGAAAGCGTATTCATTTCCATACCCATCTGCTGAAAGACCTGCTGAAATACAGGAAGTACCTTTACAAGAAGAACGACAATAACGATTCCCATCATTCCAAGCATGATCAGGGGATAGGTAACTGCACTTCGAATCTGTTCGGAAACTTCCTGTTCCTGTTCATAGTGCAGAGTCAGGCTGTTCAGAATTTCGTCCAGGCATCCTGTTTCTTCACCGGTCTTTATATAAGAAACAGAAGAATGGGGAAATCTTCCGGAAGTTTCCATTGCCTGTGTAAGACTTCCGGTTTCTTCCATGGAAGTGAGCAGCGCGGTGATGATTTCACGGTCTGTATCCGTCTGACTTTCATCTTGAAGAATCGCCAAGCCTTCTGTTACAGAAATGCCTGAATGAATCAGCATTCCAAGCTGTCCGAAAAAGTTACTGAGCTCCCGGGCTGTTAATGTGTATTTCATAAAAAATCTCCTTTGCCATTAACGTGTGAATTGTACAGTGTAATTGCTTTCGTCTCCAATGTAATCCTGAATAGCTTCTTTGTCATCACTGTTAGAATCAAAGGTAGGATCCATAAGTGTCCAGGTATCTCCTTTAAAGGATACTGCCTGATTGACCCAGCCTTTGGAGCGTATATATACATCGATCCAGGCATGCTTGATATCTCCGGCATAACCAATCTGAAGTTTGCATGGAATATCACAGCTTCGGAGCATGGCCGTGGTGAGCGCGGCATAATCAAAACAGATGCCGGTGCCTGTTTTCAGGGTTTCATCGACATCGGGAAGATATCCGGTGGTCACAGTATCTGCTTTTTCATAATCATAAGTCAGATTTGACACAACATAATCGTAAATCTGCTGCAATGCATCTACATCAACGGTGTCCTCATCGATCAGGGAGAGCGCAAGCTGGCTGGCTTTGCTGTCCGGTGTAAAGTTTACATATTGATTTGGATAGAGAAAAGGCAGAAAATCATTTTCAAGCTGTACGGTAACTGTTTCGCTGTAAAGAGCTGCATACTGGTCACCCTGTACCTGTTGGTAACCGGTAATTGTGTAATCACCGCTGCCTTCTGTAAAAGTGACGGTTGCGGATTCTCCGGGTGCAATAAAATAAGAATAAAGTACACCAGAAGGAGAAATGATCTGCAAACTGCATGTCAGGTCAGAAGAATCGGACTGGGCAATAAAGTAGCCCTGGCTGATATTGGATACATCCAGTATCATAGGCGATGAGCCAAGAGTTTCTTTTCCGGTGGCTTCAGGAACAAGAACCTGGAGCGGGGAATAGACAGGGGGTTCATCTTTCTTTTGCGAAGAAGATCCGCAGCCTGAAATAAATATTAACAGAAAAGGCAGACACAATATCATGGCAAGGAGTCGTAAGCGAATGAATCGGTTCATGTGACTGCTCCTTGATAATATGAAATATTTACTTGTGTTTGTTTTGAATTAAGTATAGCAGAGTAGATGTTTACAGGCAATATTCCTTAAGAGGTTTTTGATTTTTTGAATTATTACAGAAATGTGAAATATACAGGAAAAAATGTTGACATTCACTGAAAAAAAAACTATACTTACAGCATAAAGGCAAACCTGCTGAAAGGCAGGGACGCAAAGCCACGGGTCTAAGGTCGTGAGACTAAGGCAGCCGGTTGCCGCATTAAATTCCGATTTAGTGACGTATTATGGACTACAGAAGAGAGAATCCGAATTAACATATGCGGCCGTTTAATTTAATTAAACGGTTTTTTTTTGTGTTAAAATATGAATAACTCTGATGTTCCGGCGACTGGATTGCTGTGAACAATATTGTATTTCATACGTCGATATCTGAAAGGTGTGATAATATGAAAAGAAAAATGAAAATCAAAGAATTCCTTACGAGGAAAAAAGTTGCAGCAGGATGTGTTGCAGCAGCCGCGGTGATTGCCGCAGGAAGTTTTTCGATGGTGATGCAGTCTTCTGACATACCAGAACTTTCCAGTTATACGGATCCGGTGATCGAAACAACAATTACCGGTGATGATACTCCGCTGGCATCAAAGCCAAAGGTAACAACGAAGACAAAAAGAAAAACGAAGACAACGAGAAAGAAAGTAAAACTGAAAAAAGCATCGAAGAAGTCATACACCAAAAAACTTCCAAAAAAGAAAAAAACAACTACCAAAACCAGGAAGAGTGGTAAGAAGACTGTGAAGACACAGACAACTGTACAGACAGCAACGACTGAGAAGTACACAAAGAAATCCAAACAGAAAGTTGTCACACAGAAAATAGTAACAACAGTCAAGACTACAACAACAGTTGCAGCTTCACAGCAGAATGCGCAGACGCAGGAAGTTTCATTCCAGAGTTCCGGAACTCAGAACTCTGGTTCAGCAAAGACCTCCAGTCAGAAGGCATCCAAGCATACGATCAGCAATGTTGCTTCTATTGCACCGAAGATGGACAGCAGAGTACTGAATGCGTATGCAAGAATGGGATTTACGGTAACGGTTGATCCGAATGCCGCTTATGCAGGACATTTTGATGCAAGATCACGAAGCATCACGATCCAGGAAGCAGATGAGACAATTTATCATGAGCTTGGACATTTCCTTGCATTTATTGCAGGCAACGTAGATCAGAGCAGTGCATTCGCATCTGTATATAACAGTGAAAAAGCGAAATTCACAGGATATAACAAAGCATATGCAACACAGAATGCTGCGGAATATTTTGCTGAATCTGTGAAGGATTATATGCTGAATGGAGCTGCACTGAGCAGCCAGCGCCCGAATACATATAAGGCGATCCAGTCAGCATTGAATACAGTAACAACTGCCAGAGCAGATGTAATACTGAAAGCTTACTCTTCAATCTGGAGCTAATAAAAGAACAATTAAGAATTAGAAAGGCTGCCTGCCTGTGAGCAGGTGGCTTTTTTATGTTGCAGAAAATTACTTCATAATTTACACAGAATGGTCTGAACAGCCGACAAAACGGGTTAGTCATTGATTCTGTCACAAAAAAGTGATATAATTATAAACCAGATTTATATGTAAAGAAAAGCGAGGTACGCAAAAATGAAAAAAATAGAAGATTACGTAAGAAGTATCCCGGATTTTCCGGAACCGGGTATTATTTTCAGAGACATTACAAGTGTTCTGCAGGATGCAGATGGACTTCAGCTTGCAATTGATTCCATGCAGGACTGTCTCAAGGATACGGATGTAGATGTGATCGTAGGAACTGAATCCAGAGGCTTTATCTTTGGTGTGCCGATTGCATATAATCTTCATAAACCATTTGTACCGGTTCGCAAAAAAGGCAAACTTCCATGTGAGACTGTTTCCAGAAGCTATGATCTGGAATATGGAAGTGCAACTATAGAGATGCACAAAGACTCTATCAAACCAGGACAGAAAGTAGCAATCATTGATGACCTGATCGCTACCGGTGGTACGGTGGAAGCTGCAATTAAGCTGGTAGAAGAACTTGGCGGTGAAGTAGTCAAAGTTGTTTTCCTTATGGAGCTTGCAGGATTAAAAGGACGCGAAAGACTCGCTGGTTATGATGTGGCTTCTGTGATCAGATACGAAGGTAAATGATTCTGCGGCGGCAACAGCGTGAACAGTAATAAATAACGGCAGGCAGGTGGGAGATAATGGCAGATAAGAAAGAGAATGTACAGCTTGAAAAAACAATGGACAAGGCAGAACAGGAAAAGCTTGAATCCGTAAAAAAAGCAGATGCAGCGGTCAAAACCATGCAGGATTTTACCAGTCCGGAGGTTTTGTATGAGGAGCTGATAGCCAGTGTGAAGAAATATCACCCTTCTACGGATATTTCCATGATACAGAAAGCCTACGAAGTGGCCAGGGAAGCCCACAAAGATCAGAAGCGAAAATCAGGAGAGCCGTATATCATACATCCTCTTTGTGTGGCAATCATACTTGCAGATCTTGAGCTGGACAAAGAAACGATCGTTGCAGGTCTTCTTCATGATGCAGTTGAAGATACCTGGATGACAATAGAAGAAGTAGAGAAGGAGTTCAGTGCAGAAGTTGCACTTCTGGTGGATGGCGTTACCAAACTGGGACAGTTAAGCTATTCAGCTGATAAAGTAGAACTTCAGGCAGAAAACCTTCGAAAGATGTTTCTTGCCATGGCAAAGGATATCCGTGTTATTCTGATCAAGCTTGCAGACCGCCTGCATAATATGCGCACCCTGCAGTATATGAGACCGGAGAAACAGCAGGAAAAAGCCCGTGAAACGATGGATATTTATGCACCGATCGCTATGAGACTTGGTATCTCCAAAATCAAAGTAGAGCTGGATGACCTTTCGCTGAAATATCTGAAACCAGATGTATACTATGATCTGGTGGATAAAGTTGCTCTTCGTAAAAGTGAACGACAGGAGTTTGTAAACAATATCGTCAAACAGGTCAAGCAGCATATGGATGAGGCATCCATTAAAGCGCAGGTTGACGGAAGAATCAAACATTTCTTCAGTATCTATAAAAAGATGGTCAACCAGGACAAGACGATCGATCAGATTTATGATCTGTTTGCAGTACGTATCCTGGTAGATACTGTCAAAGACTGCTATGCGGCACTTGGCGTCATCCATGAGATGTATAAACCGATTCCGGGCAGGTTCAAGGACTATATTGCCATGCCGAAGCCAAATATGTATCAGTCTCTGCATACGACGCTGATCGGCCCGAACGGACAGCCATTTGAAATTCAGATCCGCACATTTGAGATGCACAAGACTGCGGAATATGGTATTGCTGCACACTGGAAATACAAAGAATCATCCGATGGTAAAGTACCTGTTGATAAGAGAGAAGAAGAGAAACTGAACTGGCTGCGTCAGATTCTGGAATGGCAGAAAGATATGTCTGACAACAGAGAATTTATGAGTCTTCTTAAGAATGACTTAGATCTTTTTGCAGACAGTGTTTATTGTTTCACACCGCAGGGAGATGTCAAGAACCTGCCAAATGGATCTACACCGATTGATTTTGCCTACAGTGTACACAGTGCTGTTGGTAACCGTATGGTTGGGGCGCGTGTCAATGGTAAACTGGTTCCAATTGAGTATCAGATCAAAAATGGGGACCGTATTGAGATCATTACTTCACAGAATTCACAGGGACCGAGCCGTGACTGGCTGAATCTTGTCAAGAGCACACAGGCAAAGAATAAGATCAATCAGTGGTTCAAGAAAGAACTGAAAGAAGATAACATCCTGAAAGGCAAAGACATGCTGACACAGTATGCCAAGTCCAAAGGATATAAACTTGGAATCTATACAAAACCGCAGTTCCTGGAATCCGTTATGCGTAAATATGGATTCCGTGACTGGGATTCTGTACTGGCTGCAATCGGCCATGGTGGTCTGAAAGAAGGACAGGTCTTCAATAAGCTGATGGAAGCTTATGATAAAGAAAATCAGAAGAATCTTACAGACGAGCAGGTATTGGAGGCTACTGGGGAAGCACAGGAGAAACTGCATGTTACCAAAAACAAAGGTGGTATCGTTGTAAAAGGTATCCATGATGTTGCAGTTCGTTTTTCAAAGTGCTGCAGTCCGATCCCGGGAGACGAAATCGTTGGATTTGTTACAAGGGGACGGGGAATTACCATTCATCGTACAGATTGTGTGAATGTGCTGAATATGTCGGAAATGGATCGATCCCGTCTGATCGAAGCTGAATGGCAGCCAACGGACAATAAAGGTTCTGAGAAATATATGGCTGAGATTCAGGTCTATGCAAATAACCGTACTGGTCTTCTGGTGGATCTTTCCAAAATCTTTACAGAGAGAAAGATTGATATGAGAAGCATTAACAGCCGTACAAGCAAGCAGGAAAAGGCGACGATTTCAATCAGCTTTGAGATTGGAAGCAAAGAAGAGCTTTCATCACTTGTTGCCAAGATACGTCAGGTAGAAAGTGTGATCGATGTAGAACGTACAACCGGTTGATTTAGATGAGGATAATAGTATGAAAAGACTGGATTTACAGAAATGTATTGTTGGAAGTGTGTTTACGAATTGTTACTTCCTGAAAAATAAAGAAACAGAAGAAATGCTGATCGTTGATCCGGGCGATAATGCCGACAGAATCGAACAGAAGGTTCTTGAAATGCAGGGCAGACCGGTTGCAATTCTTCTGACACATGGTCATTTTGACCATATTCTTGCAGCAGAAGAAATCAAAAAGAAATATAATATTCCAATTTATGCATGTGCCAAAGAAGAAAAGACGCTGCAGGATCCAAGAATCAATCTGACAGCATTTCACATGAGCAGCTATACATTGAAGGCGGATGTCTATCTTAAGGATCTTCAGGTTGTGGAACTGGCAGGTTTTTCGATTCAGATGATCGAGACTCCCGGACATACGTTAGGAAGCTGTTGCTATTATTTGAAAGATGAAGGAGTTTTGTTCAGCGGAGATACTGTTTTCTGTGGGTCGGTGGGAAGAACTGATTTTCCGGAGGGAAGCACCGCGGCAATTGTAAACAGTCTGCACAGACTGCTGGAAGCACTTCCGGATGATACGGAAGTTTATCCGGGACATGATACGTCAACAACGATTGGTTATGAAAAGAGGTATAATCCATTTGTATAAGATTGGTATTCTGTTTCAGGACAGAGAGTTTGAACACGATATATATGAACTGATCCGTGCGTTTTATCCGGGAAGTGAGATCTGTTCTTTCTATGAAGAAGAGGAAGCGGGCTGTGATCTTTATTTTCGGATTGAAAAGCAGGGTGATTCCTGTGTGATCCGGTATGAGGACCATGAGAATAAAGGCGTGACAAGTGCAGAGTTTATAGAAGGGCAGTCTTCGGATGCCCTTATTTCTTGTGTGGATGCTGATGACAGTGAGGCAAAAGAACGTGCACATGCGATTCGTAAGGAGCGTAAGGATATTGTTAAGATTGCACTGTACAAGTTATTAGTAAAGCTGACGGGGAAAACACTTCCGTGGGGAAACCTGACAGGTATCCGGCCGGCGAAACTTGCAATGGGACTGATTGAATCTGGTATGAAGAATACGGAAGCGGCACAGGAAATGAGAGAGCGCTATATGGTGAGTCCGCAGAAAACAGCACTTGCGATCACAATAGCGAACAGAGAAAGAGAGATTCTCAAAGATATTGATTATGAAAATGGTTACAGTCTGTATGTGGGAATCCCGTTCTGCCCGAGTATATGTCTTTACTGTTCTTTCAGTTCCTATCCATTGAAACAGTGGAAGAACCGTGTGAACCAGTATCTGGAAGCACTTTGCAAAGAGATAAAAGAAGTTGCTGCAATCATGAAAGCAAAAGGCAGAAAACTGGATACGGTTTATATTGGAGGAGGTACACCGACAACGCTGGAACCGGAGCAGCTGAAAGTCCTTCTGGATGCACTGATGGAGAATTTTTGCTGCGAGAATCTTGCAGAATTTACGATTGAAGCAGGAAGACCGGACAGTATTACCAGAGAAAAGCTGATGATGATCCGCAATTATCCGATTACAAGGATTTCTGTAAATCCACAGACGATGAATCAGGAAACGCTGGATATTATTGGAAGACGTCATACAGTAGAGGAAACAAAGCAGGCATTTATGCTTGCAAGAGAGTGTGGTTTTGACAACATCAATATGGATCTGATCGTTGGTCTGCCTGGAGAAGATAAGATAATGGTAGAAAACACATTGAATGAAGTGAAAGCACTTGCACCAGACAGCATAACCGTACATTCCCTTGCTGTTAAGAGGGCGGCACGACTGAATATTTTTAAAGATAAATATCAGGAAATGACTTTTGAGAACAACCAGGAGATCATGGATATGACCATGAAAACAGCCTACGAAATGGAAATGGGTCCTTATTATCTGTACAGACAGAAAAATATGAAGGGAAATTTTGAGAATGTTGGCTATGCAAAGGTTGACAAAGCCGGGATTTACAATATACTAATTATGGAGGAAAAACAGCCGATCATCGCTTTGGGGGCCGGCGGTTCTTCCAAGCTTGTCTTTGATCAGGGCAAACGTATTGAACGTGTGGAAAATGTCAAAGATGTTACAAATTACATTGACCGTATTGATGAAATGATAGAACGAAAACGCAAAGGAATCAATACCTGGTTATGACAGCAGGAGGTGGACGTATTGCAGACAGCAGAGAAAGAGCCGGGACAGGCGGAAATATTCAAGTCTGGTGACAGATTGCTGGATTTTGATCTTTCTGAGGAACTGAATCATGGAATTGCTGTCAGTAATCTTGCGTATGCTGTAGCTGCCGAACTGGGGCAGGACGAGGAGTTCTGTTATCAGATGGCGATTGCCGGAATGCTCCATGATATTGGGAAGCTGAAGCTTACCGGCTATATCAACGGACAGGAAAATGATCCCCTTCTGATAGAAGAACTGAAGTATGTCCGTATGCATTCTTCGCTGGGATATGAAGAACTGAAGGATCAGGGGTATTCAGAGCTGGTACTTCAGAGTGTTTTGTATCATCATGAAAATTATGATGGCAGCGGCTATCCGTCGAATCTCAGAGGGGACAGCATTCCGCTTGGAGCCAGAATTTTGCGTGTCTGCGATGTTTATGCGGCACTGAGCTCAGACAGACCTTACAGAAAAGCGTTTGATGTCAGTACAGTGATAGAGCTTATGATCGATGAGATCAAAAATTTTGATATGGAAGTTTTTCTTGCATTTCAGAGAGTTGTACACAATAACAAATAACAGGAGGACAGTATGGCGTTAAAGAAGAAACCGGTTACCGGTATGAAAGACATTTTACCAAAAGAGATGGAAATTCGTAATTATGTGATGAACATGATTCGTGAAACATATGGAAAATTTGGATTTTCTGCAATTGAGACACCATGTGTGGAGCATATCGAAAATCTCAGCAGCAAACAGGGTGGAGAGAATGAGAAACTGATCTTCAAGATTCTGAAACGAGGAGAAAAACTGAAACTGGATACAGCAGAGTGTGAGGCTGATCTGGTTGATTCAGGCCTTCGTTATGATCTGACTGTACCGCTTTCCAGATATTATTCCAACAATGCAGGACAGCTTCCGACTCCGTTTAAGGCACTTCAGATGGGCAATGTCTGGAGAGCGGACCGTCCGCAGAGAGGCCGTTTCCGCCAGTTTATGCAGTGTGATATTGATATTCTTGGTGAGCCTACTTATCTTGCAGAAATTGAACTTGTCATGGCAACAACGACATTGCTTGGCAAACTGGATTTCCATAATTTCACGATCCGTATCAATGACCGAAAAATCCTGAAAGCTATGGCACAGTACAGTGGATTTCCGGAAGGTAGCTTTGATACAGTTTTCATCATTCTGGACAAGATGGACAAGATTGGTCTGGAAGGTGTAGCTGAAGAACTGGAAAAAGAAGGTTTCAGCAAAGACAGTATTGATATCTATCTTGGTATGTTCAAAGAAATTACAACTGATATTGAAGGCGTACGTTACTGCAAAGAAAAACTGAGTGATGTTCTGGATCCGAAAGTAGCAGAAGATCTTGAGACCATCATCACAGCAGTTGATTCTGTGAAAAATGCAGACTTTAAGATTTCCTTTGATCCGACTCTGGTTCGTGGAATGTCTTACTACACAGGTCCGATCTTTGAGATCGCAATGGATGAGTTTGGCGGTTCTGTTGGTGGCGGCGGACGTTATGATGAGATGATCGGTAAATTCACCGGACAGAATACATCTGCATGCGGATTTTCCATTGGATTTGAGAGAATCGTTATGCTGCTTCTGGAGAGAGGGTATGAAATCCCGACAAATGCAGCTAAGAAAGTGTATCTGATCGAGAAGAACATGCCGGCTGATAAACTTCTTCCGATTCTGAAACAGGCAGAAGAAGAACGTAAGAATGGTGTTCAGATCAACATTTCTATCATGAAGAAAAATAAGAAATTCCAGAAGGAACAGATGACAGCGGAAGGATATACAGAATTTGTAGAATTCTTTAATAAATAAGTGCTTCAAAAAGGAGAAAAATCATGGCTGAAAGTATGAAAGGTCTGCACAGGACATGCCGATGTGCAGAAGTAACAAAGGATATGGTCGGCAGCAAAGTAACCCTGATGGGATGGGTGCAGAAGGCACGTAACAAAGGAGGTCTTGTCTTTGTTGATCTTCGTGACCGTTCCGGTATCATGCAGGTGATCTTTGAAAATGGCAGCATTGACCAGGAAGGTTTTGAAAAAGCAGGCAAACTGAGAAGTGAGTTTGTAATCGCAGTTACTGGTACAGTTGAGAATCGCGGTGGTGCTGTAAATGAAAATCTTGCTACAGGTGCACTGGAACTCCGTGCAGAATCTTTAAGAATTCTCGCAGAGTCTGAGGTTCCGCCTTTCCCGATCGAAGAGAACAGCAAGACAAAAGATGAAATTCGTCTGAAATACCGTTACCTTGACCTGAGAAGACCGGACCTTCAGAGAAATTTGATGATGAAGAGCAAAGTAATGATGCTTACCCGTAAATTCTTTACAGATGAAGGATTCCTGGAAGTTGAGACACCAATGCTTGGTAAGAGTACACCGGAAGGTGCGAGAGATTATCTTGTTCCGTCCAGAATTCACCCAGGTTCTTTCTACGGCCTTCCACAGTCTCCGCAGCTGTACAAACAGCTTCTGATGTGCTCCGGATATGACCGTTACATTCAGATCGCACGTTGTTTCCGTGATGAGGACCTTCGTGCAGATCGTCAGCCGGAATTTACACAGATCGATATGGAGCTTTCCTTTGTAGACGTAGACGATGTTATCGATGTAAATGAGCGATTCCTTGCTTATCTGTTTAAAGAAGTTCTGGATGTGGATGTCAAGCTTCCAATTCAGAGAATTACATGGCAGGAAGCTATGGACCGTTTCGGTTCTGACAAACCGGATATGCGTTTTGGTATGGAACTGCATGATGTAAGTGAAGTAGTGAAAGATTGCGGATTCGTAGTATTCAAGAATGCACTGGAGGCTGGTGGAAGTGTCCGTGGTATCAATGCAGAAGGCCAGGGAAGCATGCCTCGTAAGAAGATTGACAAGCTTGTTGATTTCGCCAAGACTTATGGTGCAAAAGGTCTTGCTTACATCGCTATTGCAGAAGATGGTACACGCAAATCTTCCTTTGCTAAATTCATGACAGAGGAAGAGATGGATGCTCTGGTTCGGGCGATGGAAGGTAAACCGGGAGATCTGCTTCTCTTTGCAGCAGACAAGAACAAAGTCGTATATGATGTTCTTGGTGCTCTTCGTGTAGAACTTGCAAAACAGATGGATCTTCTTGACAAAAACGAATATCGCTTCGTATGGGTAACAGAGTTCCCGCTTCTTGAGTGGAGTGAAGAAGAAAACCGCTATACAGCAATGCACCATCCATTTACGATGTTGATGGAAGAGGATATCCCACTGATCGAGAGTGGAGATCTTGGAAAAATCCGTGCAAAAGCTTATGATATCGTATTGAATGGTAATGAGATCGGTGGAGGTAGTGTTCGAATCCATCAGAATGATATTCAGGAAAAAATGTTTGAGATGCTTGGATTTACGAAAGATGCAGCTTACAAACAGTTTGGTTTCCTTCTGAATGCATTCAAATATGGAGTTCCGCCTCACGCTGGACTGGCATATGGACTTGACCGTCTGGTTATGCTGATGGCAAAAGTTGACAGTATTCGTGATGTCATTGCATTCCCGAAAGTAAAAGATGCCTCCTGTCTGATGACAGAATCACCGAGTGTGGTAAGCGAACAGCAGCTTGAGGAACTTGGGCTTGAAACAGCTAAAGAAGAAACAACAGAAGAATAAGAGCAGCAAATAGGCTGCAGATATAAAAGAAAACGGCTGTCCCGGATGTGGGACGGCCGTTTTGAAGTATAAAAATTAGTTTTGTTCAGAGGAATCAGCGGTATCGTTTGCTTCTTCGGATACCGGAGTACTGCTGAGCGTTCCGAAAATGGCATTTCCGATTGCAGCATTGCTGTCCTGGAGTTTCCAGGAAACACCATCATTGGTAAGATGGAAAACAGCAGCAGTCTGTACAGTCGCTGTATTTGATTTGATTTTTGACAGAAGCAGCTGCATGGATTTTTCATAACGTTTGACAGAACCATCAATTACAGCATCGGCAGAACTCAGATAAGTATCCAGTTCATTCTGATAGGCAGTAAGGATCGCATTGCTGTCAAAGGTAGTGATCTTAGTCTGAATGACAGCATTGTAGCTTTCTTCGTCACAGCTGGAAATATTGAAATCAAAAGTAGAGTGAAAAAGCTCCACCAGTGCGGTAGCAATAGAATTCTTGTCTGTATCGGAAGTATTGAACAGGCTTTCGATTCCAAGATAATTGCCCATTTGTTCTGTATTCATTGTTTTAAGGGTATTCAGATAGACGGTCAGGGTTTCCTCAGGTGAGAGGAGGTTGTTATCAGACAGATAAGTCATCAGACCGCCGACAAGATTGTTCTCCAGGGAGTGTGAACGTATGATCTCCCATTCGTCTTTGTCATCATTACTTCCCTTATTACAAAGTTCCACAGTACATTCTCGTTCTACGGTAGCATAATTGTTATTGCTGAGGAGTTGATCCAGCAGGAGATAACGTTCTTCCATGGAATCTGTGTTTTTTTCTGTAGCCTGTTCTTCGCTGTCAGCCGCTTTGAGAATTGCATTTTTCAGAGAAGCTTCGCCGTAATCTTTGGCAAGAGAGGCTGCATCTATTGTGGATAAGCGCAGGGAAGCTGTGGCTTCTTTTTTATCGTTGTCGACGTTTACACTCAGAATTTCGTAATCAAAATTCTGGAAGAAGAGAGAAAAGACTTCTTTTACTTCATTTGAGAGTTTGATCTCTTTGGTAGCGTCGGGAAAAAGTTCTTTGTAGGATACATATTTCTGGGTCGTATCAGAGTCCAGATTTTTCAATAGATCCAGTTCATTTGTGATAACTGCCTGTACATCTGTCTTATCCACGTGGGAACAGCCGGTCAAACATATGACAGCCAGGATAATCAGCAGAAATGGCATCAGACCTTTTGCGATCTTCATAGGTATCTTTCCTTTCAAAAAATAATCCTTTATATTTTATCAGATAAGCATGGAAAAGTCAAAAAATGGTAATTTTATGCTGTTTTGGAAGACATTTATGAAAATATTGTGAAAACCGGGATGATTTTGTACAGCTCTTTCATTTTCAGGTGTAATCTGATATGATATATAAGTTAAAAAGTGATTTTTACAAAGTAAACACATGAATAGTGTATCATTAAGTCAGTAATGTCTGGACTGATAGGAGGAAACACAGATTTATGAAAAAACGTATTTTAATCCTTCTCGGGATATTGATAATTGGTGGCGGCGCTGCTGCAGGAGTATGTTGGAAAATGGGCGTATTTGGTCAGCAGGAGACAAGTGGAGATTCTGTATATGTAACCAAAATAAGCGACCTTACCGGACAGACATCAGGAGTTTCCAACCGCTATGCAGGAGTAGTTGAGCCTCAGGAGACTGTTTCTGTAGAACTGGAGAGTGGACGGACAGTAAAAGAAGTCCAGGTTAAGACCGGTGATCAGGTCAAGAAAGGGCAGCTTTTGTTTGAATATGATCTGAGCAGCATTCAGGAGAGTCTGGAAGAAGCACAGCTTGACCTTGACCGCCTGAAAAATGAGGCAAGCAGTCTGAACGAGCGGATTGCCACGCTTGAAAAAGAAAAGAAAAAAGCAAGTCAGGATAATCAGCTTTCTTATACGATTGAGATTGAGACAAACAAAATGAATCTCAAGAAAAATGAATACAGTCAGAAAAGCAAGCAGGCTGAGATTGACAAACTCCAAAGTGCGACCGGCAATACAGAAGTCCGGAGTTCAATTGATGGTGTTATCCAGAAAATCGATACATCGAAGCTGACAACAGAGGATAACAGCAGCGTGGATGATACAGATTCAGGAGATTCTTCTCAGTCTGATGATAGCAGCAGCGGGGGCAGCAATGCATTTATTACAATTCTGAGTACAGGTGCTTACCGTATAAAAGGTACAGTCAATGAATTAAATGTAAACAGCATTGTTGAGGGCGAACCGGTAATCATTCGATCTCGTGTGGATGACAGTCAGACCTGGAAGGGAACCATGGGAACGATTGATAAGGACAGTGCATCTTCCGGCAATAATAACAATTCTTTTTACGGAATGACGGACAGCAGTGATTCTCAGACGAGTACCAGTACTTATCCGTTTTATGTAAATCTCGATTCGTCAGACGGGCTGATGCTTGGCCAGCATGTTTATATTGAGATGGATGAAGGACAGGAAAGTCAAAAGACAGGAATCTGGTTAAGTGAGGTTTATATTGTTGATGCAGATACAGACAGTCCGTATGTGTGGGCAGCAGATAAGAAGGGCAAACTGGAGAAACGTAGTGTGATTCTGGGACAGCATGATGAAGAACTTGGAGAATATGAGATTGCAGATGGTCTTTCCAAGGATGACTGTATAGCATATCCGTCTGATATACTTGAGGAGGGAATGTCTACGACGACTAATATAGAAGATGCAATGGATACAGGCAACATAGATATGCAGCCGCTGGATGATAGCAGCTTCAGTGAAGATCCTCTTCCGGATACGGCTGATACAGAGGGTGTCAGTGAATATGAAATGAGCGATGACGGAACCGTTGTTGATGATCCGGAAGCAGTTGATGACAGCATTGTGGATGACAGTTCATCGGATGAATCAATGGATATGACAGACGGAAGTTCCGATTCAGGTGAGATACTGGATGATAATCTTATGCCGGTAGAGGAGGATACGGAGGAAGCACAATGATTTTGGAATTAAAGGGAATCTTTAAGAACTATCAGCAGGGAAAGATGAGTGTGCCGGTTCTGAAGGACGTTAATTTTTCCATGGAAGAGGGAGAATATGTGGCAATCATGGGACCATCCGGATCAGGAAAAACAACACTCATGAATATTATAGGATGCCTGGATAAGCCGACAGAAGGGAAATTTTTTCTGGATGGACAGGATATTCTCAACTGTTCAGAAAATGATATGTCAGATATCCGACTTAATAAGATCGGATTTGTATTTCAGAGTTTCCACCTTCTTCCAAGACAGTCTGCGCTTGCTAACGTAGAACTTCCATTGAATTATGCCAAAGTCCCGAAGAAAGAAAGACGGGAGCGGGCAATGAAGGCACTGGAAAGAGTAGGACTTGCTGATCGTGTAGACTTTCAGCCGAACCAGCTTTCCGGTGGACAGATGCAGCGAGTTGCGATTGCCAGGGCAATCGTAAATAACCCCAAACTCCTTCTGGCAGATGAACCAACAGGAGCACTTGACAGTAAATCAGGTGCTCAGGTCATGGAGCTTTTCCAGAAGCTGAATGATGAGGGGGTTACAGTCCTTATGATCACTCATGATCCGGACATTGCTGCACATGCAAAGCGGGTTGTGATGATTCGCGATGGAGAGCTGAAGGAAAAAGAGGTGAAGTAGTTCATGAAGAAAAAAATCATCATAGGTATCCTGATCGCAGCTCTGGTCGCAGGAGGATCTGCCGGCGGAGCAGTCTATTATAAAAAGTCTCATCAGAAAACGGTGTCTGTTGTAAGCGTTGACAGTCTGGCCGGTCAGTATTACATGGATGATACAAATCTTAATGGAAATATTGTTACCAGTGCGACGCAGAGTGTTAACATAGACAAAGATATGATCATTAAGGAGGTCTATGTATCAAAGGGGGATTCCGTTAAAAAAGGGGATCAGTTGATGTCTTTTGATATGACACTTGTTCAGATGGAACTGAATATAGCCAAGCTGAAACAAAAACAGCAGGAACAGGATCTGAATAAAGCGATTAACAGGCTGAGCAGCCTGAAAAACGGCGGTAAGATAGAAGAAAGTGATGGGGAGACACTGGATACTTCCGGCAGCACATCGGATGATACAGATACAAGCAGTGCGATGGATGACAGTAATGAAACTGCTTCGACGGGTGGAAGTGTGAAGGGCAATTATCTGGCTGCAATTATCCAGCCGGTTCTGGCGGCTGCTGTGGAGAAGACAGATATAGAATCTGCAAATACAGAAGAGACTGCTGTTGAGGATTCCGAAAGTGCAGCTGCACAAACACAGGGAACAGAGAGCGGCTCTGAGAACAGTTCAGATGGAAATGCAGATTCATCAGACAACAGTAGTACAGATGTGAAGGTTGAGTTTGAAGAGCCGGATACGACAGGAAATGATACCACAGTAACGATCAGTCCGGAGCCGACGAATATACCGGATGATAATGCCGATGGAGATTTCACAGACGAAATCGAGATCGTTGACACAGAACCGGATACTGGAACAGATGATCTGACGGATGGAAGTCCGATGTTTTATCAGGTTCTGGATGAAAATACAGAACCCTATACCGGAACAGGTACAGAGGATGATCCATATGTATTCCTCTGCAGTTCTGCAAAAGGCTATGTAGTTGCGAAGGGATCCTTTTTGAATAAAATGGCTGCTTTTCAGGCTGATGGTACGAAGGAACCTGGCAGAGAAGGATACTGGTATCAGCTGGAGTTTCATCAAAATGATACGATAACAAATCTGCTGGACCGTAAAGAATCCTGCACAGGCTATTATCTTGTAGATGGAGGCCTGCTGGAAAAAATGGTAACCGATAACTCTGAAGTTGAGTTTTCGCTGGACGGGGCATCTCATTATGAGAAGCCACCGGCTGATGGAGGCGGAGACGGAGGCGGCGGTGGAGATGATGGTGGTTCGGCATCTATCTCACGTGATGAGGCGATCAAGATTCAGCAGACTAAGATTGACAGCCTGAAACTGGACATCAGAGAAAGTAAACTGAATATTGAGAAACTCGAGAAAAAAGTAAAAAAAGAGGTAATATACAGCAAGCTGGACGGAACGGTTGCAAAAGTAGGCGATCCGGTGACTGGCGCATCTGATGGAAATTCTTTTATGACGATCAAAAGCAAAGAAGGTTACTACGTAAAAGGTACAGTCAGTGAACTGATGCTGGATCAGGTTAAGGAAGGTACGATACTGAACTGTTCAAGTCAGAATGGTGATTTTGAAGCAGAGGTGATCGATGTATCTGAGTATCCGGTTTCAGGTGATAATTATTCCGGCAATGGAAATCCAAATGTATCTTATTATACATATATTGCAACGATTCCGGACAAAACCGTCAAAGTATCGGACGAAGACTGGCTGACGATTTCTCTGACAAATAATACACAGAGCAAAGGAATTGTTCTGGACAGGGCATTTGTACGGTCAGAAAATGGAGCCAGTTATGTATACAAGGATGACAACGGAGTGCTGAAGAAACAGGTGCTTACCGTAGGTGGTAATGTAAATGGCGGCTACAGTGTACTGATAACCGGTGGAATCACCAGAGATGATAAGATTGCTTTTCCGTATGGTGACACGGTAAAAGAAGGTGCAAAGACCAAGGAAGTTTCTTCCAGTGAGATCTATGGATATTAGAAAGGTGGTATTTTATGCTTGAAAATATGAGGATATCCATTCAGGGAATCTGGTCTCATAAAATGCGATCTTTTCTGACTATGCTGGGTATCATTATTGGTATTGCATCGATCATTGCGATCGTGTCTACGATCAAGGGAACAAGTGAACAGATCAAAGAAGACCTGATCGGTGCGGGAAATAATACAGTTTCTGTGAGTCTGAATTATGGTGACAGTGATTATGATCCGGAGTATGGAATGACCGATGGTACGGAACCGCCGCTTCTCTCAGATCAGCAGAAAGAAGATGTTATGAATCTGGATCATGTGGAGAATGCGACATTCTTTTACAGCCGTACATATACCAGCAGCGTATATTATGAAAATACCAGTTTTCAGGGTGGAAGTATTTATGGAATTGATATGAATTATCTGGATACCTGTGGATATATGGTAAGATCCGGCCGTGGTTTTATACAGAAGGATTATGATGAGATGCGAAAGGTTGTACTGGTAGACAGCAATGCGGCAGATAATCTCTTTGCAGGAAAAGATCCTGTTGGAAAAACAATAGAGATTGGATCCGAACCGTTTACCGTTATTGGTGTGGTAGAACAGAGTGATGATTATCAGCCAAATATCAAAACCATTGATGAGTACAATCAATATTATCAGATGATCATGGGAACAGTCATGATTCCGAATAAATGCTGGCCCATGGCATTTAAGTTTGATGAACCTGAGAATGCCGTGATCCGAGCAGATTCAACGGATAATATGAGTTCCGCCGGAAATGCAGCAGCGGATATTATGAATCAGGGAATCAACACCAATACATCCAAGTACAAATATAAAGCGGATGATGTAATGCAGCAGGTCAAGAACTTGCAGAAACTCAGTGAGAGCACCAATACACAGCTGATCTGGATTGCAAGTATTTCATTGTTGGTCGGAGGTATCGGCGTTATGAATATCATGTTGGTATCCGTCACTGAACGAACCAGTGAAATTGGTCTGAAAAAAGCAATCGGTGCACGAAAGAAAGTGATTCTGTTTCAGTTTTTGACAGAAGCCTCCATGCTGACAAGCATTGGAGGAGTGATCGGAGTCATTGTTGGAATTGCACTTTCCAAAGTGGTATCGGAACTGTCGGGGGCTCCGACAGCTATCAGTATACCGGCGATCATTGGTTCCGTTCTTTTTTCCACATTGATTGGCGTGATCTTTGGATTACTTCCGTCAGTCAAGGCTGCCGATTTAAATCCGATTGATGCACTTAGAAGTGAATGACAGAGGTTGGAGTTTGTTGATCAGAGACAGACTCCAATCTCTTTTTCTGTTATGAGGGGCATTTTTGATATTTTAATTGAGATGGAGAAAAAAATGTGTTAGACTATAATCAATATGCAATGATTCAGATATGAAGTAAAATACATGAGGAGATGCAGTATGAGAAAAATTGCAATTGTAACAGACAGTAACAGTGGTATTACGCAGGATGAAGGAAGAAAACTGGGAATCTCTGTTCTGCCTATGCCTTTTTATATTAACGATGTGATGTATCTGGAAGGAATCACTCTTTCACAGGAAGATTTTTATGAACGTCTGAAAAATGATGAATCCATATCTACTTCACAGCCGAGTCCGGCTGAAGTATGTGGTTTATGGGATAATCTGCTGGAAGAGTATGATGAGATTGTACATATTCCGATGTCCAGTGGACTGAGTGCGTCCTGTGATACAGCTACCATGCTTGCCAGAGATTACGATGGCAGAGTGCAGGTTGTTAATAACCAGAGAATTTCAGTTACGCAGCGTCAGTCAGTACTTGATGCAATGACATTAAGAGATGCCGGAAAGAGTGCGGCAGAGATTAAAGAAAAACTGGAAGAAGAGAAGATGGAGTCAAGTATCTATATTACTCTGGAAACTCTGAAATATCTGAAAAAAGGTGGAAGAATCACTCCGGCTGCAGCTGCGATCGGAACGGTTCTGAATCTGAAGCCTGTTCTTCAGATCCAGGGAGAGAAGCTTGATGCATATGCAAAAGTCCGGGGTAAGAAGCAGGCAAAGAGAGTCATGATGAAAGCAATGCAGGAAGACTGGGATACACGTTTTAAGAAATATGTAGAATCCGGTGAGATGTGTCTGCAGATAGCTTATGCAGGAAACAAAGAAGAGGCCGAGGAATTCAAAAAAGAAGTTCAGGCAGCATTTCCTGGAATGGACATCCATATGGACCCACTTTCTTTAAGTGTTGCATGCCATATCGGACATGGAGCACTTGCTGTTGCATGTTCAAAGAAAGTAACTGTATAAAAGGAGTCAGAAAAATGAAAAAACTTATGGAATTAATGGCAGAAGAACTTGCTTCTGCTTTTGAAAAAGCCGGATACAATCCGGAATACGGTAAAGTTACCGTTTCCAACAGACCGGATTTATGTGAATTTCAGTGCAATGGAGCCATGGCAGGAGCCAAAGCATACAAGAAAGCACCATTTATGATTGCAGATGATGTAGTTTCATATCTGAAAGACAGTCAGATCTTTGCAATGGCAGAAGTTGTGAAGCCAGGATTTATCAATCTGCGGGTTAAAGAAGAATTTCTTGGTGATTACCTGAAGAAAATGGCAGCAGATGAGAAATATTCTGTAAAAACTGCTGAGAAACCGAAGACGATCATTATCGACTACGGCGGACCGAATGTTGCAAAACCACTTCATGTAGGTCATCTTCGTTCTGCGATCATTGGTGAGAGTATCAAGCGTATCGGACGTTTTGTCGGACACAAAGTGATCGGTGATGTACATCTTGGAGACTGGGGTCTGCAGATGGGACTGATCATTACAGAACTGAAACACCGCAAGCCGGAACTGGTTTATTTTGACGATACTTACGAAGGAGAATATCCGAAGGAAGCACCGTTTACCATCAGCGAACTGGAGGAAATCTATCCATGTGCAAGTGGTAAATCCAAAGAAGACGAAGAATACCGTAATGAAGCTCTTGAAGCAACACATCAGCTTCAGCAGGGTAAACCTGGATATATGGCTCTCTGGAATCACATCATGCAGGTTTCTGTTACAGACCTCAAGAGAAACTATGCAAACCTGAATGTTTCCTTTGATCTGTGGAAAAAGGAATCTGATGCACAGCCGTATATTCCGGATATGGTTCAGAAAATGAAAGACCAGGGATTTGCATATGAAGATCAGGGAGCACTGGTAGTAGATGTCAAAGAAGAATCTGATACCAAAGAAATTCCGCCATGTATGTTGTTGAAATCAGACGGAGCTTCTCTGTATACCACAACAGATCTTGCAACGATCGTAGAGCGTGTCAAACTCTTTGATCCGGATGAAATTCTTTATGTAGTAGACAAGCGTCAGGAACTTCATTTCATTCAGGTATTCCGCTGTGCAAGAAAGACCGGACTTGTAAAACCGGAGACGAAACTTTCTTTCCTTGGATTTGGTACCATGAATGGAAAAGACGGAAAACCGTTCAAAACAAGAGAGGGCGGTGTTATGCGTCTGGAAAATCTCATCGCAGATATTGACGAAGAGATGTTCCATAAGATTGTCGAGAACAGAAGTGTCAAAGATCAGGATGCAAAAGAAACAGCGGAGATTGTAGGACTTTCTGCAATCAAATATGGTGACCTGTCCAATCAGGCAACCAAAGATTATGTGTTTGATATTGATCGTTTCACTTCCTTCGAAGGAAATACAGGTCCGTATATCCTGTATACGATCGTTCGTATCAAATCCATTCTCAATCGTTATAAAGAAGAAGGTGGAAACCTTGAAGCAGGAGAAATCCTTCCGGCTGTCAATGCAAGCCAGAAGAACCTTATGCTGGAGCTGACAAAATTCGGAAGTACCATTGAGAATGCTTTCGAAGAAAAAGCACCGCATAAGATCTGTGCATACATTTATGAAGTATCCAATGCATTCAACAGTTTTTACCATGAGACTAAGATTCTCAGCGAAGAAAACCAGGCACAGAAAGAATCTTTCCTGAAACTTCTCGGTCTTACAAAAGATATACTTGAAACAAGCATCGACCTTCTTGGTTTCTCAGCACCGGATCGTATGTGATTGAAATTAAAGTCTCACCTCCCGTTTTGGAAGGTGAGATTTTTTTAGAAAAAATTTATTATTTCTCATTCTTTTTTATGCTATACTTATTTCACCTCAAAATTCTATAAGTTGGAGTTCCCAACATTTTTCCATACAGATATTTATAAAAATCAGTGAAAGGAGCGATCAATATCGATCTAACAGGAATCATACTGAAAGGACGCTACTGCATCGTTGAACAGATTGGCAGGGGCGGCGAAGGTTCCATGTATCTGGCACGTGATCTGGAACTTGGTATTTTTCGTGCGGTGAAAGAGCTGCCTGCCAGCAGCAGAAGAGAGGCCGGACTGCTCAGACTTCTTGAACATCCCTGTCTGCCAAAGATGATCGATTACGCAGAGAGGGGTAACTTTTGTTACATCATCATGGAATATATACATGGCAGATCTCTGGAAGAGTATATGCGGGAAGGATATGTTTTTTCCATAGAGGAGATACTGTGCATAGGTGATGTGACCTTGCAGGTACTGGAATATTTTCATTCCAGGAAACCGGCAGTTTTTTATGGGGATCTGAAGCCGGCAAATATAATGATGACAGATCAGAAACGCCTTTATCTGGTAGATTTTGGAAGTGCGGTTTTTTCATATAGTGCTTCTTATAAAGAAACAAAGGGAACAAGAGGATATGCTGCCCCTGAACAGCTGCAAGGAAAGATAAGTGCAGCCAGCGATTTTTATGCACTTGGAAAAACAATGGAAGTGCTTTGTGGCAAAAAAAAATTCCGGTATTTTTTGAAATGTCCTGCTTTGGGGAAATTTATTTTCAGATGTTGCCGTACAGAGCCGGAGAAGCGCTGGCAGGGTACCGCGGAGGCAAGAAATGAATTATGTAAAATTCATCCGCTGAATTTGCGGCTGAAAGCTGTACTTTTCCCGCTGGCGGTAGCTTTGGTGGTGTTTGTGGCTGTTCTGGGTTCAGGATTAGACAGAGAAAAACTGCCAGAGCTGTCGCAGATGCTGACACCGGTGACCGCGCAGTATTTTACCATGGAATATCAGACTGGTTCTGCAATATGGAAAGAGAAAATACATGTTCACATAGAAAAAGAGCTGCAGAATTTGCAAAAAGTTTATCAGAAGACACAGGATCAGATTCGAATTCTGGAACTGCTTGCGTGGAACGGGCAGCTGGCAGACAAAGCAGATCATGCAGAAATCTACTATCGGCAACTGTTAACATATGAGCCGGAGTATAGTAAGGGCTATCTGGAATATGGATTATTTTTGTGCAGACAGGGCAGATATCAGGAAAGCAGAGCAGTATACAGACAGTGGAAAAACAGGGCAGAAGAAAAAAGAATGCAGATAGCAGATGCATTTGCTGAAGAATGGCAGGAATGGAAGAAGGAGGCAGGAATTATTCTTGGAAGGACGAAACAATCTTTTTTGGAAGGTGCTTTTTAGTTTACTGATAATGGCAGTGTATGGAAGTTGTTCAGCTGCATATGCAGCTGAGTTTGGTGGGTTTGAGGTTTCAACAGGGACCGGTGAATATGAAGGAACCGGAGAAGAATGGGAGGATGAGCCGGTATGCAATACACCAGAACAGAATGACAGTAATACTTATGTAGATGAAGCACGAAATGACGGACAGGAATCAGAACAAAATACTTCAGGAACGGTATCCTCATATAATGAGGAGTATGAACAAGTGCCTGTACAGAATTGGAATGCACGGGAAAGTTCCACAACAACTGAAAAAAACCGTTCTTCAGTAACGGAATATACGGAAAGGTATAGAGGAGAGAACGAAAATGTAAGTAGTTCGATCATGGATGAAGACAGAATCATCAAGTCTGAGAGTACGGTAGTATCGATTCCCGCAGAAACGAGTCCGACATGGATACCGACCGTGACTCCAACTCCAACTCCGGTTCCTGCGCCAACAGCAACTTCAATACCGGTATTTACAGAAGTCCCGAAAGAAGAGGTGGAAACAGTAACAGAGTACAAGGAAGAGTACCGTCTGCCGCCTGCAGAATGTCTGCGAAAAATGAAACTCTTATGTTTGAGACAGGAATTGGGAAAGGGAGAATATGCAGAAATCCGAATCAAGAAGAATGCAGTGGTAGAAATTGTAAGTGTACGTGTTAATGGACAGGAAAAAGATTGGGATACAGAGGGAGAAATAGTTAGAGTACATGACCTTGTCAATGACATAAATCTGCTGGAGATTGCAGCTATGATACCGGCAGATTTTACGTGGACGGGAGAGAAAAAGAATGTTATACTGACCTATAATGTTTTTTAGACGAATTTTTTGATACAAAAGAAAAATTATCTGTAAAAAATCGGAGGAATTATGTATAAAGCAATCTTATTTGATCTGGATGGAACGTTGACAGAGTCAGGTGAGGGAATCACAAAATGCGTGCAGTATGCGCTTGAAAAGCTTGGCAGACCAGAGTCGGATCTTGAAAAACTGAAAGTGTTTATCGGCCCACCACTGATGGAGCAGTTTATGAAGTATGCAGATCTGGATGAAGCAACTGCGCGCAAAGCAGTGGAATATTACAGAGAGCGTTATTCTACAACTGGAATATTTGAGAATTGTCCATACCCAGGTGTGGAAAAGCTGCTTCAGGAATTAAGGAGAAAGAAATACCTTCTGGCAGTTGCATCTTCCAAACCGGAATATTATGTGAAACAGATTTTAGATTATTTTAATTTGACGGAATATTTTGACGAAATTGTGGGAAGTGAAATGAATGGAGCCAGAACAAATAAGACAGAGGTGATTGAAGAAACCTTGAAACGCCTTGGATTGGATCATCACCGTGAGCAGGTGATCATGGTAGGGGATAAGGAGCACGATGTTCTTGGCGCCAGAAAGGCAGGACTTGATTGTGTGGCTGTTTCTTATGGTTATGGGACAGAAGAAGAACTTGCGGCCTCCCAGCCATTGCAGATTGTGGCATCAGCTGAAGAGATACTGGATTTTTTCGCCTGAGCCCCCGACGCAGACAAAGCCATGTCAGACAGATCTGGCGGGTAGCATATCCCTGTGGGATCCATTTTTTGATTTCACAGATCGTTGGCTACGCAGGTCTGTGGCTGATTATGAAATCTGGCGGGGGAATGGATGCTTATTATCAAAATGCAATTCTTTTTACAGGGCTGACTGGATTACTTGCTATGATTCCCTGTCTGTGGTTTTACAGTAGAGACCGTGCAGCGAGAAAAATTGGCGGACTTGTAACTTCGCAAAAACCATGGCAGTTGAAAATTCCGGAAATGTTACTGTTGCTTGGAATGGGAGCGGCATTTTCTCAGTTTGCCAATATGCTTGTGGGAATACTGCAGTCGGTTTTGAATTATCAGGAATATCAGGAATCTATGGACCAGCTGATGGAAGGAAAACAAATGTGGTTCCTGATCTTATCTATGGGAATCATAGCACCGCTTGCAGAGGAAATCGTTTTTCGCTGGCTGATCTATCTGAGACTTCGGGATTATATGCGAATGGGAGCAGCTGCTGTAATTTCTGGCCTGATTTTTGGAATCTATCATGGAAATCTGGTACAGGCTGTTTATGCGAGCCTTCTTGGAATAGTGTTTGCATATATTCTGGATATCAGTGGATGTCTGTGGAGCAGTGTGCTATTGCATATGGGGGCTAATATCTGGTCACTGATATCGCCGGATTTGTATACATGGATCATTGCCAGGAATCCGGCTGCAATCATGATATTATTCCTGATCTTACTGATGGTAATGATTTTGGGCTGTTTTTATTTTACAAAAAGAGTACAGGGAAGATCAAAACGAGTTATATAGCAGAGAAAAGTAAAAATTATGATACAAATGAAAAGCTTTCAGATGAAATAAAATCTGGGAGCTTTTTTTACTTTATAGGAAATTACTCCGTAATGTTCCAATAAAGTAAAAAACGCTCCGCATATAAAGAAATAATGGTAATTAGATTTCGGGGTTTAGAAAGATTTTATAATTATATAATTAGAAAGATTGCTCTTAAGGGGAATATATGATATCATAAGTGTATTAAAACAATTAATACACTAAATACACATGCGAAAAAATGATTTACAGCAGAAAGGAGGGACAATGATAATACTAGATTATCAGGACAGACGTCCGATATATGAACAGATAACTGAAAAGTTCAGGACGCTGATCTATCAGGGAGCATTGCCGGCCGGTTGCAGACTTCCTTCTGTCCGGCAGCTGGCAATGGAATTATCTATCAACCCGAATACGATTCAGAGAGCTTATATGACACTGGAGCAGGAGGGACTGATCTATCCGGTAAAAGGCAAAGGGAATTTTGTTGCAGAGACGCGGCAGATTCAGGAAAAAAGCAAAGAAGATTTTCGAAAAGAATTTCTGGAACTTGTCAGACGTGGAATCAACACAGGTATGACAGAAGAAGAACTGATGACATTGGTTCAGAAAGGGTATGAGGAGGAACAGAGATGATAGAGATAAGGGGATGCAGCAAAGCATTTGGGACGCTTATGGCAGTCAGTAAGGTTTCGCTGGAAATCGGGGAAAGAGAGGTCTTTGGTCTGGTTGGAAGCAACGGTGCAGGGAAGAGTACACTTCTTCGTATGATTGCAGGAATTCTGAAACCTGATGAGGGTGAAATAAAGATTGATGATATGGCAGTATTTGATAATGAAAAGGCAAAAGAACAGATTTTCTATATATCCGATGATTGCTATTTTCCGACAAATTATACAGCACTGGATATGGCAGCGTTCTACCAGCTGCATTATCCGAAATTTGAGAAGCAGAGATTTGCAAAACTGATGAATCAGTTCCAGCTTGATGAAAGAAGAAAAGTCGGCAGCTTTTCTAAGGGTATGAAAAAACAGTTGATGGTACTTCTTGGAATCAGTGCAGGGACAAAATATCTTCTCTGTGATGAAACATTTGACGGATTAGATCCGGTAGTACGTCAGGGGGTTAAGAGTTTGCTTGCAGCAGAAATCATGAGCAGAGATTTTACTCCGGTTCTTGCTTCACACAATTTGAGAGAACTGGAAGACATTTGTGATCATGTGGGACTTTTGCATAAAGGAGGCATGCTTTTGAGTAAAGACCTGGAAGATATGAAATTCCATATTCATAAAGTACAGTGTGTTTTGACAGACAGGAAACAGGAAGAGGAATTGAAAAAAGAACTGGACATATTAAAGGTTGATCATCAGGGATCACTTGTATTGTTTACAGCAAGAGGTACGCGGTCAGAAATCATGGCAAAGATACAGGAGAAGAATCCATTGTTCAGTGAAGTGCTTCCACTGACTCTGGAAGAAATATTTATCAGTGAAACGGAGGTGGCTGGTTATGAGATCCAGAATATTTTCTTCTAAATATTTAAAGACAATTTCCAAAGGACAGTTATGGATGCCGGCATTTATAGCACTTGGTTTTTTACTGGCATTTCCGGTGACTGGTATGGTGAAATTGAGTTCATGGAGTGATCTACAATATTCAGCTTTACAAAATCAGATTTTGTATAATAATTTGTGGAAAGATGGTTTTGTGCTGTCGGGTATGATTATTTCATCAATAGCAGCTTTCATAAACAGTGTGAACGGATTTATTTATCTGTATTCTGGCAAAAAAACAGACTATTATCATGGGCTTCCGATGAAAAGAACAGAAATGTTTCTGGAAAGAGTGTTTTCAGGCCTGGTATATTATCTGATGCCATATATCGTAGCAGAATTTCTGATGATCTGCATTGGTGCAGCACGAGGCTTTTTCAGCTTGAGTATTATGGGGATGGCTGTGAAAATGTTCTTCCTGCATATCATCATCTACCTGGTGATCTATTTCAGTATTGTGCTGGTAATCAGTGTGACGGGAAATATGCTGATGGGTATTCTTTGTCTGGGTGGAATGTACTTGTATGGTATTGTGTTGAATCTGATTCTTGTAGCCTATGGACAGTCATTTTGGCAGACCTTCTTCTCGGCGGAATACCAGTATGGTCGCTTTAATGCGCTTTTACATATGGCATCTCCGGGAACGCTGATTCTCAATATGGTCAGTGATTATGCGGAAGGAAAGACAGGAAAATTACTTGCAGCAGTCATTATTCTTGGTGTTATATTTGGAGTCCTGGCATGGACAGCATATAAGAAACGGCCATCAGAATCAGCTGGAAAATCTATGGTTTATTCGTGGATTTCAATCGTAGTGAGATTTATGGTCGTGGTTCCGGGCGGCCTTGCAGTCGGCTGGATATTCTATTCTCTTACTACCGGAAAAGTCAGAATCCTTTGGTGGATTTTCGGAATGATACTTGGAACAGTCATAATACATGGTTTATCAGAAACGATATATCAGATGAGTTTCCAGGGATTTTTTACGAAAAAGTTACAGCTGGTAATTGCAGGGGCACTTGTAGCAGTTTGTGCACTTATTTTCCAGAAAGACCTGCTGCATTTTGACAGCTATATTCCAAAACAGGAAGATATTGCATCCATGAATCTCAACATGATGTCTTTTGACCAGGATTACTATGAGAATGTCCAAAAGACCAAAGATGGAGAATATGAAATAACAGATGCAAATAACTGGGCAGAACCGGCTATGGCATTTGTCGGTAAAAATGGTATAGGTGATCAGACTTATAAGGCTCTTCAGGATATCGTTTCCAGCAATCCCAAAGGTGAGGTGATTGATGGCGATTATACATATTATTCAATTATAAAATATACACTTAAATCAGGAAAAGAGATCTACCGAAAATACTGGATAGGGACGGAGAACTTAAGTGCTCTTGTAAAAGGATTATATGAGGAAGAAAATCTGAAAGAACAGAAATTTGGTTTTCTTAATCTTGATCAGAAATATCTGAAAAATATTGGATTGAATGATGCAAGCGGAAATGGATACAGTATCTTCCAGAATGATTCTGATAAAATGAAACAGCTCCTTGAAGCAATGAAGAAGGATGTCGACGCTGCAACAGCAGAAGATTTCATGCAGGCACCTGAGGTAAAAATGGATTTTGCTTATCAGTTTCCTGGCAAACAGGATGTGAATAATATGATACCAGGTAATACCAATGCAAATGTACAGTATGCGAACTGGATAGTCGGTATTTATCCTTCATTTAAAAATACGCTTGCAATTCTTAAGGAAACAGGTTATCCTCTGACGGTAGAAGATCTGGATATTGAAAAGATCATGCTGAACTATTTTAACGATGAGGATGGTCAGCAGGAAGATGTGACTTATGAGATGCCGGAAGAAATAAAAGCTCTGAAAGAAGCATTGACTGTAAGATATAATGGATACGTTGACAAAGATTCCGAGATCTATCAGAATATTTATGTATCTGTGTATACGGATAAAGGCGAGGCTGTGAATGCATATGGATTGAAGACAGAAAAGCTGCCTGATTTCGTAAAAGAAAAAATTACAGAGATGGGAATCATACAGAGTAGTATGCAGATGGATGCACCGGTAACAAAAGAAGAAACGGTGTATACGGATGACAGCGAAGATATGGTATCACAGGAGATCATAGGTGGAGCAGATGAACCAACTTCAATCTATCTGGAAAGCAGCGGCGATTCAGGTTCATCTGAGACAGAATAAGGAGTAGATATGGCAAAGGCAGTAAGGCTGGACAAATTTCTTGCTGACGCAGGAAAAGGAACCAGAAGTGAAGTGAAAAAATTCATACAGAAAGGGCAGGTTCAGGTCAACGGAGCTCCGGCGAAGAAACCGGAACTGAAGGTTGATCCGGAGAAGGATACCGTTATACTTTCAGGTGAAACAGTCGGTGTGGCACCGGAATTTGTTTATTATCTTCTGAATAAACCAGCCGGCTGCGTCAGTGCAACAGAAGACCGCAATGACAGAACAGTCATGGAATATGTACCTTCCGATCGCAAAGGAATTTTTCCGGTAGGAAGACTTGACAAAGATACAGAAGGATTACTTCTTATTACAGATGACGGTATGCTGGCACATGAACTTCTTGCCCCGGGGAAACATGTGGACAAAACCTATTTTGTCCGCGTGGAAGGAAAGCTTACAGTGGAAAAGATCGAGAAACTGGAAAATGGTGTGGATATCGGCGAAAAAAAACTGACGATGCCGGCTAAGGTAGAAATTGTTGGCGGAAGCTGGGAAGGTGCAGGTGAACCAGAACCAGGGCGCGTCCGCAGAGAAAATCTCCCGGAAGTCTATACAGAACTGCATCTGACGATCCACGAAGGAAAATTCCATCAGGTGAAACGCATGATGGCAGCAGTCGGAACCCCCGTCATCTACCTCAAAAGAATCGCCATGGGTCCCCTCACCCTGCCCGACGATTTAAAGAAGGGAGAGTGCCGCCTTCTTACAGACGAAGAGGCAAGAAGTTTGAAACGCTAGATATGTGATATATGGACGCATCGGACAGATAGCTGTTTGCGATACGCCAGACAAGTATTCCTGTACAGGCTCATAAATACCACTGCGTTTTCTATTCAGTGCATGCGCCCATTTGCCGTCAGTCGCGCAAACTCGGCTTCGCCTCAGACAGAGCGCTTGGTGACGGCAGCTTGCCTGCACTTCATAACGAAAGCCTCGCGAGTATTTTATGATCTCTGTACAGGAAGCTTTTTCTGGCTGTATTATGATAATATCAGCCTGATGCAGTCACAGTGTTGCCATAGACGACACTTACAGAGCGATTTTAGGTACTGACGAAATCCAGCGGTTACGGAGACCCATTCTTGAAGGTTATCCTGAAAGAATGTATGGTCGAAGTTAGCGATTAGTTTGTCAGACCGTTGCTCTGGTCGGCAAGGCAATCTGTGACTTTGTATCAGGCGTAAACATAAAAAAATACAGAAAAAACTGCGAAAACCCTCTTTACATAGAGGGTTTTCTTATGCTATACTCTAGAAGTTGCAATGTGCGCAAAACCGCACAAATAAAAAGTCACGTACAGAGATTCCGATGGATGGTGCCCTTACGGTGTGAGGTTGGGTCCGGATAGAAAATGATCTGTACGGAAGAATTTAACCAAAAAGGAGAACAAATCATGAGCGTTATTTCAATGAAACAGCTTTTGGAAGCAGGTGTTCATTTCGGACATCAGACAAGAAGATGGAACCCTAAAATGGCTCCGT